>Ga0207902_1000042_pt1 | contig 96903 bp, 79 predicted proteins | sample LinPmetageLP45_FD_184056 | JGI IMG/M metagenome (GOLD analysis project Ga0207902, IMG submission 184056) | Marine viral communities from the Pacific Ocean - LP-45 (SPAdes) | ecosystem: Environmental > Aquatic > Marine > Oceanic | place: Pacific Ocean | collected 2011-06-12
TGCTTGACGACCATAGAGCATTGGAACCACCTGATCCCATCCCGAACTCAGTAGTGAAACGATGCATCGCCGATGGTAGTGTGGGGTCTCCCCATGTGAGAGTAGGTCATCGTCAAGCGCTTATACCGAATACCCTGATCAGCAATGATCAGGGTATTTTTTTGCGCGTAATAAACTACTCGGTGAGAGTACCGGAGTGCCGGCCACCGGGCTGCCGGCCACCGGAATTCCAATCAGAAATAAGGTCGTGTGGTTTATCTTTGCGCGGCGGAAAATGGTCCGGCGAGTACTCTGTCAGCAAGCCTATCACCACCAAATCAATTTTAGGTTTCAGAGCTTTCAATTCTCGGGCACAACAATTTTTTGTGATCGTCTTGTGATGGATCGTTAATTTTCACGCTAATTTCCTGCTTTCAGGGGATGGCACGGCAGCTTTATTTTGTTCTATGATTTACGCGCCCGACGCAGGATCGCTCGGTGTAAAGGACCCTCCGCCAAGATGGCGGTTATTGTGATGAAATGGAGACTTACTAGGATGTTTAAAAAAGCACTATTTTCTGCCGCACTGATTAGCTTCGCATCTGCCTCTACAGTTCTGCATGCCCAAGAAGCCAAGCCATACTTATTCGTAAGTGGTGGTCAGTCTGATGCTGATGTGCCCAAGAGTGATCTAGATAACTTTTGGGGTGTTGTTCCTGGCATTAGCTCCTCCCTCGACACTGAAGATACCGCTTGGAAGATCGGTGCTGGATTGAAACTTAACCAGTACGTTGCTTTTGAGGCTGAGTACATTGATTTAGGTGAAGCAGCGTATAGCGCCACTGACGGAATCGATATTGCGCGCACTACCCTCGCTACCAAAGGTTATGGACTTAACACGGTTATCACCATGCCTTTAGATCGTTTTAGCCTTTCCGCAAAAGCGGGTTACCATCGGTTGGAAACGGAAGCTGACTTCAGCTTTTCTGGATTTGACGTGATGAGTGAGTCGGTTGAGGAGTGGGTGTTGTCATGGGGGCTTGGTGCTGGTTTTAACTTGACCGAACACTTTATGGTTGTCGCGGAATTTGAGCGCTACCGTGATGTTGCGGATGAATATGATGTTGATCTGATGTCGGCAGGTTTGCGTTACAACTTCTGATCAGCTCTAATTGGAAATGCTCCAAAAAAGAGAGGCTTTAGCCTCTCTTTTCATTGGCGTTGAGGATCAACGTTGAATGCTCAAGACTTGCTCATGAGTTGACGCAGCGCTTCAAGAATGTAGCGAGTATCCGCTGAGTTACGCCCAGGCGCTCCGGCGCAATGCCCCCATTCGGATTGCAGCGGATGAAAGGTCGCATCGACCATTTGTTCGGCTTCGTTTTGCGCATCTTCTGCGGTGAAATAAAAGTCGGTGGAGCTGGGCATGATAAGGGTGTTGGCTTTTATGGCTTTCAGTGCCTGAGCCATGTCTCCGTTGAAGCGGGAGTTATTACTGATGTCGCCGCATTTCCAGGTATGCAGCACAGCAAGCAGGTTATTGGCATCTTGTTGCAGGTGATCCGCTTCCCAAAAGTTTAGCAGTTGCTCGATTGAGTCGAAGCCAAGCTCTCTATAGGTTTGGTTGCGGAAAAACGCTTGGCTGTATGCCCAGCCCGCATAGACTCGGCCGAAGGCTTTCAGGCCGGCGGCGGGTGGCTTTTGATAATTCCCTCCCTGCCAAGCGGAGTCGCAAGTTAGCGCGGCTTTTACGCCTTCCAAGAAGACCTGGTTATGTGGCCAACAGCGCGCTGTGGCGCAAATGGCGGCAACCCGCTTCACCTGTTGCGGGTAAAGACATGCCCACTGCAGCGCTTGCATACCTCCCATGGACCAGCCTGCGACAAGAGCTATGTCGGCAACAGAAAAACAACTTTCCAGCAGTTGATGCTGCAACTGTACGTTGTCGTACAGGCTGACGTACGGGAAGTTTGGTCCGCGCTGTGATGGATGTGCATTGCTGGGGGAGGTTGATTGTCCGTTGCCGATCAGGTTGGGGATGACAATGCAGTGGCGTTCGGGGTCGATGGGGCCTTGCGCACCAATCAGGGGCAAGTTACCTGTGTGTGTGCCACCGTAGTACGTCGGCAGTAGGATTAGATTGTCGCGCGAGTCATTCAGTTCGCCGATTTGAAGGTAGTGCAGACGTGTATCAAGCAGTATTTTGCCGCTTTGAAGGACGAAGTCACCGGCGTGGTAGGTTTTTTCAACTGGCTGAATTGACTGCATAAAATTAGTTTCTCGTGTTACTTGTGAATGGATTCCGATGGCACTGTATGCAGTTACTTGATTTTTATACATGCATGCTGGCATGTATATTGTATGGAAGATTCATACCAGATGCCGCAGTGGGTGCGGCCAGAAACGTTGGAGTACCAGCATGAGCCAGCAAGCGACAACCGAGCAACTCAAACAGACGCTGCAGGAGCAGGGCGTGAAATATGCCTTAGGTGGCTATGTCGATATACACGGCATGATCAAGGGTAAGTTTGTACCTCTGGAGCACCTCGGAAGGATGATGAAGGGGTCTGAACTGTTTACTGGTGCTGCACTGGACGGCGTACCGCAGGAAATAAGTGATAACGAAGTGGCGGCGATGCCTGATCCGGCGACTATGACCGTCTGCCCCTGGAATAATGAGTTGGCGTGGTTTGCAAGCGACCTATATTTGGATGGTGCACCATTTGAAGCCTGTTCACGCAACATTCTCAAGCGGCAGGTAGCGCAGGCAGCGGAAATGGGCTTTACCTTCAACCTGGGTATCGAGACAGAGTTCTTCCTGTTTAAAGACACTGCCGACGGTGGTTTCGAGCCAATTAGCGCACGCGATACCTTAGCCAAGCCCTGTTACGATCCGCGCGCTTTAATGGATAACCTACCGATTGTCGGTGAGTTGGTCGAAGCTATGAATGCCATGGGTTGGGATGTTTACTCCTTCGATCACGAGGATGCTAACGGCCAATTTGAAACCGACTTCACCTATACCGACGCTGTGGGTATGGCGGACCGTCTGGTTTTCTTCCGTCTGATGGCCAACGAAATTGCGCGAAAGCACGGCGGTTTCGCCAGCTTTATGCCAAAGCCCTCTGCAGATCGAACCGGTAGCGGTGCGCATTACAATATGTCGCTGGCAGATATCGAAACCGGTAAGAACCTGTTTGATCCCGCCAACGGTAATGACCCCCACGGTTGTGGTGTAACCGAGATGGCGTATCACTTTATCGCTGGTGTGATGAAGCACGCGAAGGCGATCAGTGCGGTAATCGCGCCCACGGTTAACAGCTACAAGCGCTTGGTGCGAAAAGGCAGTATGTCAGGTTCCACCTGGGCTCCAGTGTTCGTGTGCTACGGCAACAACAATCGCACCAATATGTTGCGTATTCCATCGCAGGGCAGTCGCGTTGAATGTCGCGCAGCTGATATCGCCTGCAACCCCTACCTCGGCGCTGCAATGATTTTGGCTGCCGGCCTCGAAGGTATTCGCGAAAGCATGAACCCGGGCGAACCGCATCGGGAGAACATGTACAACTACACGGATCAGGAGGTGCGCGATATGGATATCGAGATGCTGCCCCAGAACTTGGGCGAGGCCGTCGAGGCGTTCGCTGCCGATCCGCTGTCCAAGGCTGTATTCGGTGAAGCGATGTTCGATAGCTTTGTTGCCTATAAGCGCCAAGAGTGGACTGAGTATCACACCCACGTGTCCGATTGGGAGCTGGATCGCTACCTGAAGTTTTTCTGATTCTACTGGGCTGTGCGTTTGGCGGCCCAGTTTTTGCTGTCTGCCTACATCAAGGGTGATAACTAAAACCATCTGGAGTAGAACCATGAAAAAGTCCGTACCTTTTGCACGACGTTTCAAGCAGGTCATTTCCGGTGCATTAATTGCGTTGGCTGCATCCACAGTGATGGTTCCGGGGGCTTCTGCCGAAGAGAAGGATAGTTTCAAGCTGGCCTGGAGTATTTATGCGGGCTGGATTCCCTGGAAGTACATCGATGAATCCGGCTTGATGAAAAAGTGGGCCGACAAGTACGGCATTGAAGTCGAGATAGTGCAGATCAACGACTATATCGAATCCATTAATCAGTACAGCGCAGGCCAGTTTGATGGTGTTGTTGCCACCAGTATGGATGCGCTTTCGATCCCATCTGCCGGCGGAGTGGATACGACTGCGCTGATCGTAGGCGACTACTCCAACGGTAACGACGGCCTCGTGATGAAGGGCAGCAGCGATCTCAGGGACCTCAAAGGTCAGCGGGTGAATCTGGTCGAGCTGTCGGTTTCCCACTATTTGTTGGCACGCGCCCTAGACTCAGTGGGAATGAGTGAAAGTGACGTTACTGTGGTTAACACCAGCGATGCTGATATGGTGGCTGCTTTCAATACGCCTGATGTGAAGAACGTCGTGACCTGGAACCCGCTGCTTGATGAAGTTCTGAGCATGCCGGGCGCTAACCGGGTGTTTGATTCCAGTCAGATCCCCGGCCACATCAAGGATCTGACCATCGTTAATACCCAGACACTGAGAGATAATCCTGCACTGGGTAAAGCCTTGGTAGGTGCCTGGTTTGAACTGATGACAGAGATGGGTACAGATAGCGAGGCAGGTCAGAAGGCCCGGGCTTTCCTTGGCGAAGCATCAGCTACCGACCAAGCGGGTTACGAAGCGCAACTGGCAGGTATGAAGATGTTCTGGCAGCCTAGCGATGCGTTGAAGTTCATTAGCAGCCAGGAAGCGGTCGATGCTATGGACAGCGTGCGCCAGTTCTCCTTCCAGAAAGGATTGTTAGGTGAGGGGGCGGATTCCGCTGATTTTGTGGGCATTGAATTGCCGAATGACAAAATCCTTGGTGATACCGGTAATATCAAACTGCGTTTTGATACCGAGTATATGCAGATGGCGGCAGACGGCGCTCTCTGATTTAGCCTGATTGCTGCCGGTGGCCCCTGGTCGCCGGCAGCGCCTGTTGGAACACCCATGCGCAGAACCAAAGAAGACGCGGAAAAAACCCGCCTAAAAATTATTGAAGCCGCGCTGACCCTGTTTAGTCGCAACGGTTATTCGAACACTACGCTCGCGATGATCGGCACTGAGGCTGGTTATAGTCGGGGTCCTATTTATTGGCACTTCAAGAACAAGGATGATTTGTTTCAGGCTGTGCTGGCCTATTCGCAAGAGCCGCTGGAGCAATTGGTTGCGCAGGCACGCAACGGAGAATTAGCGGCGCTGGCAACGATTGAGCGTTTTGTGCGGCGTTGGTTTGATCTGCTGGTTGAAGACCCCTGGTTTCGTCAGTCGTTTGAGATTCTGCTGAACAAGACTGAGCTGACCGACGCTATGGCAGCCACGCTCAAGCGTGAGCGTAAGCTGACACGAAGCATGATAAGTACCTTGCAGGAACTATTGGTGGCAGCGAAGCGAGACGGGAGCGTGCCAGATGCGCAACCGACCGAGCAGTTGGCGCTGATGATTTACACGCAGCTGATGGGGGTGACGCAGAGCTGGTTATTTGCGCCGCGTCTATTCAACCTGGGTAAGCAGCGCGGGTTCTTTACCGAGCGCTTATTGGTTGCTTTGCAACAGCCATAAAAAATACCCCTCTGCAGTTAACCTGCAAGGGGGTATCTATTACAGCGTGGGACGGTTTAGTGCTTGACCGGCTCGACGATGGGGAAGACTCCCGACGGTACTTCCAGCATTTGCAGCAGCCCGAAGAATGCTTTGGGCTCACCCGACACCTTGATCTGACCGGACTTGACCGCTTCAGGGAAGGTAGTACGGCGCAGCAGAATCTGATTCAAGGTTTCTCTGGTCATGACCACGGTGGCTTGCGCAGCGTCATCCTGCTCATCTGCGCGGTAGGTCAGCGTAGAGTGCTCCAGGTTCAGACGGTAGTTCTCCTCGGTATCGCTCAACTGCCAGTTGATCACCAAGTGCTTGCCGGCAGCCTTGTCGGCGTCGAGGCGCACCGCCATCAAATCGAAGAACATACCGGTATCCAGCGCCTGTAGTACATCTGGCGAGAGCGAGCCGTCAGTCGGCTTGCTTGGTCCGTCGCGTAGCTCCATCGCGCCGGTTAGGTAAGCGCCGCGCCAGGTGCCGGCCTCAGCCTGATAACCGAGTTGCTCCAATGCGGCTGCGCCCAGCTCGCGCGCTGCCTGGTTGTCGGGTTCAGCAAACACCACCTGGCTCATGACCGAGGCGACCCAGCGATACTCACCGCTCGCGTAGTCCTTACGGGCCTGTTCGATAACCTTGTCAGCACCACCCATGTACGCAACGGTTTTGGCAGCGTTCTGCTCAGGGGGTAGCGGGTTGAGGTTGGCAGGGTTGGCGTCGTACCAGCCCATGTAACGCTGATAAATAGCTTTGGCGTTGTGGCTCAGGGTGCCGTAGTAGCCGCGCGCGTACCATTCCTGATCAAGACTCTCGGGCAGTTTCAATTGCTCGGCGATGTCGCCCGGCAGATACCCTTTGTTGATCATGCGCACCGATTGGTCGTGCATGTATTTGTATAGATCACGCTGTACCGACAGGAAGTGTTTAGTGTCTTCCTGATTCCACACGGGCCAGTGATGTTGACCGACCAGGATGTCGGTCTTGTCGCCAAAGCGCTCAAGCGCCAGATCAATATAGTGTGACCAGGCACTGGCATCGCGTACTGCGGCGCCGCGAATGGTGTAGACGTTATGCATGTGCTGGCTGGTGACTTCGCCCGTGTCCAAAACCTTGAACTTGGGGAAGTACATCATCATTTCCGACTCGGCCTCGGAGCCATGCGCCATTTGAAATTGTACTTCGATGCCGTCGATATTCAGGGTGGCGTTGTCCGGCACGGTGTCGGTGGGTGCGATCAATGAGCGAGAGCCGCGTGACAGCGCTTTGCCCAAGCCGGTGTCCACATGCCCACGTTCGCCCGGTGGCAACATGGCACCAAACTGATAAGTCGCCCGGCGGCTCATGGCGGGGCCGGCAATCACGTTTTCGGACACGGCGTGCTCCATAAAGCCTGCCGGTGCGTAGACGTGTGCTTTGCCGGCTTTGACATCGGCTTCGTCTAGGACGCCTTTTACGCCGCCCCAATGATCAACATGGTTGTGGGTATAGAGCACGGCGACGACAGGCTTTTTCGGACGGTTCTGGTAGTAGAGTTCCAGTCCGGCTTTAGCGGTAGAAGGGGATAACAGTGGATCGATGATGATCAGACCGGTATCGCCCTCGATGATGGTCATGTTCGCTAGGTCCATGCCGCGAATCTGATACATGCCATCGGTCACTTTGAACAAACCATGAATGTTGTTCAATCGCGCCTGGCGCCAGAGGCTGGGGTTCACGGTGTCCGGCGCGGCTTCTTTGTTAAGAAACTCATATTGGCTCATATCCCAGGCTACCGAGCCATCTTCATTCGTCACTTTGCCGTCTGGCAGTTGTGCAACAAAACCCCGTTGGGCATCGGCAAAAGCTTGCTGATTGGCAAAAGGAAGTTGCTCCAGTACGGCCTTGTTGCTGGCGACGGTGCTGTCGGTAGCGGGGTTGGTGGCGGCGAGGGTGCTCAGGCTGATGCTGGCAGCCAAGGCGCTCAGGCAATGAATGAAAGTACGTGCTCGCATCGGGTGTCTCCGTGGATTGGCTGGCGTCGATTGGATGACGCGCTCTTGTTTTAGTCAGACAGCATAGAGATTGCTGCATTAACTATAGGTAGCGGAGCTGCGATCTGGCTAATGCATTTTTATTGTGGTTTTAATGCCATTAGCGCATGCGGGCGGGCGCTGAAGTGAAATTGAAGCATTGCCGGTGTACCCTTGGTTTCCACGTGTGGGTATTGGTGACGGATTTTTTTATCGAAGCAGCGGCTTCGTTAAACTATAATCGCGCGCTTTCAAACGCCCGAGCGCAATGGGGTTTCGACAGCTGGAGGTAATAACCGAATTGATCAAGACGCCGTACTATCTCATCGACAAAAGTAAGCTTAAGCAGAACATGGAGAGGATCGCATACGTGCGTGAACACTCCGGCGCCAAGGCCCTGTTGGCCCTCAAGTGTTTCGCCACCTGGTCCGTGTTCGACTTCATGAGTGAGTATATGGATGGCACCACGTCCTCGTCATTGAACGAGGTCAAGCTGGGCCGCCTCAAGTTCGGCGGCGAAACCCATGCTTATAGTGTGGCCTATGCCGACGATGAGATTGAGGAAGTCCTGAGCAATGCGGACAAGATCATCTTTAACTCGATCAGCCAACTGACCCGTTTCAGCGACGCGTCCAACGACACTGTTCGCGGCTTGCGTTTGAACCCAGGCGTCAGCAGTTCTGATTTTCTGATCGCAGATCCATCGCGTCCTTTCAGTCGTCTGGGCGAATGGGATGCGGACAAGATTGAAGCGATATTGCCGTTGATCTCCGGTTTTATGATCCATAACAACTGCGAGAACGGCGACTTCGCATTGTTCGACGGTATGCTGCAGCAGATCGAAGAACGTTTTGGTCACCTGTTACAGCAGGTTGAATGGGTCAGTCTCGGTGGCGGTATTCACTTCACTGGCGACGACTATCCGCTGGATCAGTTCTGTGCGCGGCTCAAAGCGTTCTCCAAGAAGTATGGCGTGCAAGTGTATCTGGAGCCCGGCGAAGCAGCGATCACCATGAGCACGTCTTTGGAAGTCACCGTGCTCGATACTCTCTACAACGGTAAGCAGCTCGCTGTGGTCGACAGTTCAATCGAAGCACACATGCTCGATCTGCTGATTTATCGTCAGGACGCCAAGATGGAGCCTTGCGCCGGCCCACATCAGTACATGGTGTGTGGCAAGTCTTGTCTGGCCGGGGATATCTTCGGCGAGTTCCAGTTTGATCGCGAACTGAACGTTGGCGATCGCCTCTCCTTTATCGATGCGGCCGGCTACACCATGGTCAAGAAAAATTGGTTCAACGGCGTGAATATGCCCGCCATTGCAATCAAGCAACTTGATGGTGAGGTGCAAGTGGTTCGTGAATTCGGTTTCCAGGATTACCTAGAAAGCCTCTCCTGAGGCACAACCCCAGCCTTTATCCAAGGAGGCGTTGCGAGGAAGAGTGATGAAAAAAAACGTTCTGATTATCGGTGCCGGTGGCGTCGCTCAAGTGGTCGTGCATAAATGCGCGCAACATAATGATGTACTGGGCAGCATTCATATTGCTTCACGTACTATCGAAAAGTGCCAGGCGCTGGTCGACAGCGTGCGCGAAAAGAACAGTCTGAAAACGGCTGGTGAGCTGCAGGCCCATGCGTTGGATGCGCTTGATGTAGAAGCCACCAAAGCCTTGATTGCCAAGACTGAGTCGCAAATTGTCATCAACGTGGGCTCGGCTTTCGTCAATATGACGGTACTGCAGGCTTGCATCGAAACCGGTGCAGCCTATCTTGATACCGCCATCCATGAAGATCCGAACAAGATTTGCGAGACTCCGCCGTGGTACGCCAACTATGAATGGAAGCGCCGCGAACTCTGTGCCGCAAACAAGATCACCGCCATTCTGGGCATTGGTTTTGATCCGGGCGTGGTCAACGCTTACGCTAGTGTCGCGGTCAATGAGTACTTCGACAGCGTAGATGAGATCGACATCATTGACATCAACGCCGGTAGCCACGGCAAGTATTTCGCCACCAACTTTGACCCGGAAATCAATTTCCGCGAGTTTACCGGCGAAGTTTGGTCATGGCAGAACAGCCAGTGGACCAGTAATAAGATGTTTGAGGTCAAGCGCACTGACGACCTGCCCGTGGTGGGCACGCAGACCAGCTACATGACCGGGCATGATGAAGTGCATTCGCTGTCGCAGAACCTGAACGTACCCAATGTGCGCTTCTGGATGGGCTTTGGTGAGCACTACATCAATGTGTTCACCGTGTTGAACAATCTGGGCCTGCTCTCCGAGCAGCCAGTGACCACCGCTGAAGGGTTGGAAGTGGTGCCGCTCAAGGTAGTCAAAGCCGTATTGCCTGATCCGTCATCCTTGGCCCCCAACTACAGCGGCAAGACCTGTATTGGTGATCTGGTTAAAGGCAAGAAAGACGGCAAGGACAAGGAAGTGTTTATCTACAACGTGGCGGATCATGCCGAGGCCTATGCCGAAGTGGGCAGTCAGGGTATTTCCTATACGGCGGGTGTGCCGCCGGTGGCTGCTGCCATCCTGATCGCCAATGGCGCCTGGGATGTAGAGAAAATGGTCAACGTTGAAGAGCTGGACGCCAAGCCCTTTATTAACTTGTTGAACGAGATGGGGTTACCGACCCGGATCAAGGACGAGCAGGGTGACCGTGAGCTGAGTTTCTAAACACGGCGCCAGTCTAAAAAAGGCCAGCTGAACAGCTGGCCTTTTTACGTCAAGGGACGGGTATTGTTTGCCCCCAGGGCGCTAACAGAACTTCCAGCAGGGTGCCGTCGGCATCCTTGGCAAAGCCGACCAGCTCGTCTTCGCGCCCGGCATCTTCAGACACCGCAGGTGTCTGTACTACGCGCTCACCCGCATCGTCGATAGTATCGATAAAGGCTTCTGGCGAGGCCGTGGCTATTTCCAGTTTTACGGGGTTGTCGGTGTAGTTGCGCACTGAACCGTTTGTCCAATTCATCAGCACCAACGCCGACCCGCCATAACCCTGCAGGATGTACTCGTTGTACTGGCCGGGAATCGGCAGAAAGAGCGACACCTTGAAGCCCAGCGTGTCGGCGTAGAAGGCCTTGGCAGCAGCGAGATCGCTGACACCGATACCGAAGGCACCAAAGTAGGACTCGGTGGCTGCGGCGTCACCGACGATCTCGATCAGGTTATTGTCCACGTCGCGGCCAAATCCGACTACTGCATTGCCGAGCGCAGGGCCCTGATCCGCAGGCTCAACCAGAATGACGCCGCCAGCATCGCGGATATCCTGCGCAAACGTCGTTGGGTCTTTTGCGTAGAACACCAGTTTGCCCGGATTCTGTCCGTAGTTGCGAGTCGCCCCGTCGGTAAAGCCCATGAGAATGACCTGCGAGCCACGACCATCGGCAGATTCAAGCACCACTTCTTCGCGGTTATCGCGAGTGCGACGTTCAACCTCGCGCATGCCCAAGCCCTCCGTATAGAAGGCCAAGGCTGTATCCAGATTGCTGACGCCAATGGCGGCGCCGCTCAGGTAGGCGCGAATGGATTGGCGAATCTCCAGCAAAGTGCCGTCGGCGTCAGACGCATAGCCCACTAGGGTTTTGTTCAAGTCGGCTTCCGCAGAGGGTGCAGGCTCCTGAGTCACAGTCTGTCCGGCAGCGGTAATGGCGTCGCTCAGGCGTTCAGGCTGCGCGGCGGCCAGCTCCAGTTTTACCGGGTTATCGGTGTAATTACGCGGCGTGGCGTTGGTCCAGTGCATCAGCACCAGCGCCGAACCACCGGGAACCGGCGAAGTCAGGATGTACTCGTCATATTGGCCGGGTATCTGCAGAAACTGGCTTTCTTCGAACCCCAGCGTGTCGACGTAAAAATCGCGTGCTGTATCAAGGTCAGAAACCCCAATGCCAAAGGCGCTGAAGTAAGAATCTTTAGCGTCATCGCTGCCGGTAATCTCAATCAAGTTGTTGTCTTGATCGCGCCCGAAGCCAACCACAATACCTCCAACGCTGGCTTGCGGTGCTGGCGGCACGGTAATGCGCCCGCCGGCCAGTGCAAAGCGCGTGGCAAAGGCGGCGGGGTCTTTGGCGTAAAACACCAGTTTGCCCGGGTTCTGCTGGGTATTGCGTCCCACACCGTCGGTGTACATCATCAACACTACGTACGAACCGCGCTTGTCGGCGGATTCCAGTACTACCTCAATACGGTCATCGCGCGTGACACGTTCCACCTCGCGCATGCCCAAACCCTCGGTATAGATCTTGAGTGCAGCATCCAGATCGGCAACCCCGACGGCGGCAGCGCGCAGATAAAGGCTGTTTTCACGCTGGTCGGCGGCAGGCGGCGGAACACTCTCATTATTTGAATCACTGCCGCCGCCGCTGCTCAAGCAGCCAGACAGCAACAGTGCGAGCAGGCCAAGGCTTAACCCTGAGCGGCGGCGGGTAACTGATTTCATGCGGATACCTTTTTTGTTGTTATGGTCGCTGTGATTGACAGCGTATTTACCAAGCAATAATGAATGTTCGTTCATATTGCAAGCCCGCGCGTAGTTAAGCTTTGCAGCAATCTCGATCTGTAGCCTATAGGTGGCCCTGCTGGTTGGTCTCGCTGCAAGGGGATGGGGTATGATCCGGCAACGCCATTTTCGGCAAATCGGTCAGCAAAGGTAGTAGCGTCATGACGTCCCCATTGTCTGCAGTTCCCATGTCCGAGCGCTTGTCGGGTGTGGCTGATATTGAATGTGTAACCCCTGATTTGAACGGTATCCCGCGCGGCAAGGTGATGACCGTTGAAGGCTTCCTTAGTGACCGCCGCCTGCAATTGGCGCGAGGGGTTCTGCTGCAATGCATCATGGGCGGTTACCCCGAAGCCGAGTTTTATGGCTATGATGATGGTGATTTGGTGCTGCATCCGGACGCCGATCAGGTACACGTTTTACCTTGGCTGGATCAGTCGCGCGCGCTGGCCATTTGCGAAGCGGTGGAGTTAGATGGACAGCTGTCCGGGCTGTCGACTCGCGCGCTGCTGCGCAAAATAGTTAATCAGTACGCCGAGCGCGGCTGGACGCCCGTGGTGGCGACCGAGCTGGAGTTCTTTCTGTTCGAGCCCAATCGTGACGACACACAGGCGTTTCAGCCGCCTATCGGGCTAGACGGCCGCCGCGAGGTGGGAGCCGGCGCCTTTAGCGTCAGCACCAGCAATGGCCTGAAGCCCTTCTTCGATGAGATTAGCGCCGGTATGGCCGCGCTGGGTATTCCGCGCGACACCTTTATGCACGAGATGGGTGTTAGTCAGTTCGAGATCAATTTTGTGCACGGTGATCCGGTGTTGATCGCCGATCAGACCTTCCTGTTTAAGCACATGCTGCACGAGGTGGCGCTCAAGCATGGGCTGATCGCCGTGTGCATGGCCAAACCCTTGGCTCGTGTGCCGGGCTGCTCCATGCATATTCACCAGAGCATCGTTGATCAGCGCAGCGGGCAGAACATTTTTACCGATGCAGACACGCAAGCGCCGACTGCGGCTTTTAACCACTTCATTGGGGGCCTGCAGCACTGCATGGCTGAGCTAACGTTGTTGATGGCGCCCTACGTCAACTCCTATCAGCGTTTTTGCCATGCCTACGCCTCACCAAATAATCTGTGCTGGTCGCACGACAATCGCGCCGCTGGTCTGCGCATTCCAGCCAGTGAGCCCGTTGCACGTCGAGTAGAGAACCGCTTGCCCGGCGCTGATGCCAACCCCTATCTCGCTGTTGCTGCTTCCCTGGCTGCCGGCCTTTACGGTATGGACCACCGCTGTGAGCCTAGCGCCCCGGCGCAGGGCGAGTTCAATGCACCGGATGAGCTGGTTCTGCCCAGCACCCTGCACGAGGCGATCAACCGCCTGGATCGCAGCGAGGTCGCCCGCGAGTTGTTCGGCGCCGAATTTATCAACGGCTATCTCGCCACCAAGCGTATGGAGCTGGAAAGCTTTATGGACGAGATCACGCCCTGGGAAAGACGTTTTTTGGGTAGCCAGGTATAACCGGCCTTTGTCTATGACCTGCGACCGGCTTTGTCGCAGCGCTATGCCAGACTGCCACTGCTTTCACCGTTGATCAGGAACCACCATGCAGGACGCCGATACGCTCACCCCCGGATTGATGATCATCCACGGCAACCGCCTGGAAACCCTGCGTGAGCTGGTGGTGGACTGGATGCGTATGCATCCGCTCGGTCCCTTGGAAAACGAAGTGATACTGGTACAGAGCAACGGGATTGCCCAGTGGCTGCAGATGGCGCTGGCGGCCGATCCGGATGACGGCGGCAGCGGCATTGCCGCCGCGCTTGATGTGCAGTTGCCCGCGCGCTTTTTATGGGACAGCTACCGGGGTGTGCTTGGCCGCGATGCCGTGCCGGAGCAGTCACCGCTCGACAAACAGCCGCTGCTCTGGCGGTTGATGCGGCTGTTGCCTGAGCTGCTGGAGCAAACGGCCTTTGCGCCGCTCAAACGCTTCCTGGCGGATGACAGTGATTGTCGTAAACGTTATCAACTTGCTGAGCGTTTGGCCGATCTGTTTGACCAATATCAGGTTTACCGTGCCGACTGGCTGAATGATTGGGCTGCGGGAGAGGATCGCATCGGTCTCGCGCGCGAAGGTTATCGTCCGCTGGAAGCCGAAGAGCTATGGCAGCCGGCTCTGTGGCGGGCGGTGCTGGCCGATGTGGGCATTGAGCGGTTGAGCGATAGCCGCGCCGGTATTCATCCGCGTTTTGTTGAGCGCATGCTGAGCAGCGAGCAACGCCCGGCTGGCCTGCCGCGTCGGGTCATCGTCTTTGGTATCTCTTCCCTGCCGGCCCAGATGCTGGAAGCGCTGGCGGTGATTGGCCGGTTTTCACAGGTGTTACTCGGTGTTCTCAACCCCTGCCAATTCCATTGGGGTGACATTGTTGCCGACCAGGATTTGCTGCGGCATCAATATCGCCGGCAGCAACGCCGCCCAGGCTCGCCTGTGCAACTGGATGAAAATACCTTGCATCAACATGCGCATCCGTTGCTGGCGGCATGGGGCAAACAAGGCCGCGATTACATCAATTTGCTTGATCAGCATGATGAGCGTGCTGCTTATGAGACGCGCTTTGCCGCTATTAACGGCGGCCGCGTTGACCTGTTTGATGAGCCACAGAGCAACCATCTGTTGGCGCAACTGCAAAGCGATATTCTTGAGCTAAGGCCGCTAAGTGAAACTCGCGATCAGTGGCCGGCGCTGGATATCGAGCACGATTATTCGCTGCGCTTTCACATCGCCCACAGCCCGCAGCGCGAAGTGGAAATTCTGCACGACCAATTACTCGATGCATTTGCCAGCGATCCAGAATTGAAGCCACGCGACATCATTGTGATGGTGCCGGACGTGAATACCTACGCGCCACACATCCAGGCGGTGTTCGGCCAATACAGTGCCGACGATCCGCGTGCCATTCCTTATACCCTGGCTGATCAAGGTCAGCGTGGGCAGGAGCCGCTGCTGATTGCTCTGGAGCATCTGTTGCGCCTGCCCGACAGCCGCCTGCCAGTGAGTGAAGTGTTTGATTTGCTGGACGTACCCGCACTGCGCAATCGCTTTGATCTGGATGAGCTTGAGTTGCCCACGCTGCACCGCTGGATTGAAGGCGCCGGTGTGCGCTGGGGGCTGGATCAGCAACGCCGTGAAGCGCTCGGGCTACCCGCCGGCCTGGAAGCCAACAGCTGGCGCTTTGGCCTGCGACGCATGCTTTTGGGCTACGCCGGAGGCGGCACAACCTCCTGGCAGGGTATAGAACCCTATGACGAAGTGGGCGGGCTGGACGCTGCGCTGATCGGCCCACTCAGCCAGTTGCTGCAACGGCTGGATGAACACGAGCAGCAGCTACGCCAGCCAGCCGCGCCGATTGTTTGGGGCGAGCGTCTACGCCAGCTGTTGGATGACTTTTTTAACGCCGAAACCGAACGCGATCAGCTACTGCTGGCGCAGTTGCAAGAGAGCCTGGCCAGTTGGCTGGAGCTTTGCGAGGCCGTTGCGCTGGATACGCCCTTGCCGCTAAATGTGGTCGCGGAAGCGTGGCTGGACGGTGTTGGCCAGTCGCAACTAAGCCAACGTTTTCTCGCCGGCTCGGTTAACGTCTGCACCCTGATGCCGATGCGCGCGATCCCGTTCAAGCGTATTTGTCTGCTCGGTATGAATGACGGCGATTATCCTCGCGCGCAGCCGCCGCTGGACTTTGATCTGATGGGGCGTGATTACCGCCCCGGTGACCGCTCGCGCCGCGAGGATGACCGGTACCTGCTGTTGGAAGCGCTACTCTCCGCCCGCGACGGCCTCTATATAAGCTGGGTGGGCCGCAGCATTCGGGATAATAGCGAACGGCCGCCTTCGGTGCTGGTCGCGCAGCTGCGCGATCAATTAAAGGCCGGCTGGCGATTGGCCAATGACGATGATCTGCTCGCAGCACTCACTATCGAGCATCCATTGCAGCCTTTCAGTCGTCGCTATTTTGATGCTGCCTCGCCGCTGTTCAGTTACGCCAGCGAGTGGCGCGCACTGCACGATAGCGCGCGGGCGCAGGAAGATAACGTAGCGCTACCGTCGCTGGCGCTTGAGGCGCCCATCGAGCTGGTATCGCTACAACGTTTTCTGCGTCATCCAGTGGAGCACTTTTTTAACACTCGTCTTAAGGTCTGGCTGCAAGAGCAGGACGCCAGCGCAGAAGACGATGAGCCCTTCGCGCTGGATGGCCTGCAGCAGCACCAGCTCAGTCAGTGGCTGCTGGAACGGGTACAGCAAGCACCGCTGGACGCCGACTGGCAGGCGCTGCTCACGCAAGAGGCTGCGCGATTGCAGCAACGCGGCGAGCTGCCACTTGCCGGCTTTGGTGAGTTGGCTCGTGAACAGCTATTGAGCCCATTACAGGATCAACTTGAGCGTTATCGCCAGCAGGCGCTGCTCTGGGATCGTGTGCTGCCAAATCCGTTGGCCCTAGAGGCCAGTGCACCGGGTATAGCAGTCGTCAGTTGGTTGGCCGGCGTTCGCGAATCCACCGAGGTGGCTGGGTTGCTGCGGCTGCAGATGCTGACCGGTAAAGCGCTGGACGGCAAAGGCAAGAATAAGACGCCGCGCTGGCGCAAACTGTTGAATGAGCTGAGCCTGCACCTGCTGGCCGCCGCCAGTGGCCATCGCCTGACGACCTGTTTGATCTGCGCTGATGCCAGCATACACATGCTGCCGTTGGAGCAGTCACGCGCGGTGACCATTCTGCGCGATTGGTTGTTGGGTTGGTTAGAAGGCTTACGGCGGCCGTTGCCTGTCGCGGTGGAAACGGCGTTCGCCTATCTGCTTGAGCAAGACGAGAACAAGCAAATGGACAAGGCTCGTGCCTGTTACGAGGGCTCGGCTTACGCACTTGGCGAGCGCGACAAAAGTGTCGCGTTGCAGCGCAGCTACCCGGCTTTTGCCAGCTTGGTCGCTGACGAAGAGTTTGCCGGCTGGGCCGAGGCGCTGTATCAACCGCTGCTGCGAGGGCTGGATGACGGCTGGCTGGAATTCAGCGTAGTCGGGGAGGAAGCACAATGAGTGTAGATCCTACGCCACTGGCCTTGCGTTGCCCGCTGCGCGGCAGCCGCTTGATTGAGGCGAGCGCCGGCACCGGTAAAACGTTCACCATCTCTGCACTTTACCTGCGCTTGGTACTCGGTCACGGGGATGAACATACCGCTTTTGGCCGCGAGCTTTTGCCGCCAGATATTTTGGTAGTGACCTTTACCGACGCGGCCACCCAAGAGCTGCGCGACCGTATCCGCGCGCGGCTGGTTGAGGCAGCGCAGGCGTTTCGTGATGAGTTGTCCGCCCCTGATCCGATCCTGACCCAGCTGGTTGCGGAAACGGCGCCAGAACAGCGACCCAGCTGCGCGCGCAAGTTGGATATCGCCGCGCAGTGGATGGATCAGGCGGCGGTCTCGACCATTCACAGCTGGTGTCAGCGCATGTTGCGTGAGCACGCCTTTGACAGCGGCAGCCTGTTTACCCAAACCCTGGAAACCGATCAGCGAGAGTTGCTGGCAGAAGTCGCGCGTGATTATTGGCGGCTGCACTGCTATCACCTGCATGGCGCGGCATTGGGCTGGGTGAATCGCTACTGGCAGCAGCCTGATGTGGTGCTCGGCAAAGCACGGATTCTGCTGGATCAACATCTGCCGGAAGAAACACTGCCGCTGCAGGAGTTGATCGAAACCGGTTTGCAGCAGGCTGCTCAGCAGTTGGCGGCATTAAAGGCTCCTTGGTTGAGCTGGTTGGATGAGCTGGAACCGCTGCTGGAAAAGGCGCGCGAATCTAAGGCGTTTAACGGTACAAAAATGAACCGAGGCCATACTGCGGGCTGGTTCGAAAAATTGCGCACTTGGGCTGCCGATGACGAACAGCTCGCGCTGGACATCGGCAAGGGTTTTGAGCGTTTGACGCCGGATGGCCTTGCGGAAATCTGGAAAACCGGCTCGTCGCCACAGCATCCTGCGCTGGATGCCATGGTGGGCTTGAAAGCGGCGCTGGACGCTATCCGTGGGCCAGAACAGGCGGCCCTTCGCCATGCGGCAGCCTGGATCAAGAACCGCTTCGAGGCAGAAAAGCGCCGCCGCGCGCAGATGGGCTTTGACGATATGCTCACCCGGCTGGATGCCGCCCTACAGGGCGGTAACGGTGAGCGGCTAGCGCAGGTGATTCGCCAGCAATTCCCGGTCGCGCTGATTGATGAGTTTCAGGATACCGACCCTTTGCAGTACCGCATCTTTGATCGCATTTATCGCGTTGAAGAAAACGATCAGGACACCGCGTTGTTGTTGATCGGTGACCCCAAGCAGGCGATTTATGCCTTCCGCGGTGCTGATATTTTCACCTATCTGGGCGCGCGCGCCGCGACGCAAGGACGGCACGAAAACCTGGATACCAACTTCCGCTCCAGCGACGCTATGGTGGCGGCGGTTAATCGTGTTTTCGCGCATGCTGAAACGCAGTTCCCGCGCGCCGCTTTCTTGTTTCAGCGCGATGCAGCCAACCCGCTGCCGTTTCTGCCGGTCAAGGCGCGTGGGCGCAAAGAGGTCTGGACTGTCGAGGGCCAACCGGCTGCAGCGCTGACAGCATGGTACCTGCCGAGCGAGGAGCCGGTGAGTGCTGAGGTGTATCGTCGGCAGATGGCCGAGCGCTGCGCTACCGCCATGACTGAACTGCTGTTGGCCGGACAACGCGGCGATGCCGGCTTCTTGCATCCGAACACAGGCTTGCAGGTGGTGCGGCCGGCGGACATGGCAGTGTTAGTGCGCACCGGGCGCGAAGCCCAGGCTATCCGGCAAGCCTTGGCAGCGCGCGGCGTGCGCAGCGTCTACCTGTCGGATAAAGATTCGGTGTTGAATACCCAGGAAGCGCAGGATTTATTGCGCTGGCTGCGGGCCTGTGCCGAGCCAGGAAATGATCGCTTACTGCGCGCCGCTCTGGCCAGCAGCACGCTGGGCTTGGGCTGGGCCGATATGGAGCGGCTAAATCAGGATGAGCGGCTGTGGGAACAGCGCGTTGACCAGTTCCGCGACTATCGCCGTCGCTGGCAGCGCCAAGGCGTGCTGCCGATGTTGCATCGCTTGCTGCACGATTTTCAGTTGCCGGCTCACTTGCTGCAACAACCTGACGGCGAGCGCAGTCTGACCAACCTACTGCATTTGGCCGAGTTGCTGCAGCGCGCAGCACGCGAGCTGGACGGTGAGCAGGCATTGATTCGCCACCTGAGCGAGCTGATCCAGCAGGCTGGCGAGGGCGCCGGTGAAGATCAAGTGCTGCGGCTGGAAAGTGATGCCGAACTGGTCAAGGTAGTCACCATCCACAAGTCCAAAGGCTTGGAGTATCCGTTGGTATTCCTGCCATTCATTAGCCACAGCCGTCCGGCGAAGAAAGGCGAGCCCGTGCGGGTGCACGATGGTGTGCGCTCTCGGCTGGAGCTGGAGCCTGATGACGAGACGGTGCGCCAGGCCGACCAAGAGCGCCTTGGCGAAGATCTACGCCTGCTTTATGTGGCACTGACCCGCGCGCGCCATGCTTGTTGGCTGGGGCTGGCGGACTTGAAGAGTGGTCAGAATAAACAGTCTGTTCTGCACCGCAGCGCGGTGGCTTATTTGTTGGCGGGCGGTGCGCCACTACCCAGCAGTGAATCCCTAGTCACCTGGCTGCAGGCCTGGCAGCCGGACGAGCAGGTAGTATCCGTGGTGCCGGCACCGGAAACACAATTACAGCGTTATCAACCGCTGCATTCGGAAAGTTCAGAACTCAGTGCGCGTATGCCAGGGCATGCGCGCTTTGCTTCCTGGTGGATTGGATCTTACAGCGCGTTAACTATCAGCGCTGATCAGCCCAGCTTAGCCGCCGATACGGCGCTGGCCGAACGTATGACCGATGACGAGCGCAGCTCACGCTTTGTACCGTTGCGTACCGGCGAGCCAGCCAGTATTCATCGTTTTCCACGTGGTCCGCAGCCCGGCACCTTTATTCACGGTCTGCTGGAATTGGCTGCGGCCGAAGGTTTTGCTGCGTTGGCTGAGTCTACGCGTGCACTTGAATTGCTATGCCCACGTTGTCAGCGCCGTGGTTGGGGCGACTGGGCGCCGTGTCTGGCTGATTGGCTGAGCACCTTGGTGAACCGCCCCGGTCTGGTGCCGGGCTCCTCGTTGGCGCTGGCGGACTTGCAGCCAGGTGCCTATCAGAGCGAGATGGAATTTATGTTCAGCGCTTCACGGGTGGATGTGCAGCAGATCGATAAGCTGGTCTGTGCCCATACGCTGGATGGGATGAGCCGACCAGCCTTGCAGCGTGATCGCTTGAATGGGCTGTTCAAGGGCTTTATCGACTTGGTTTTTGAGCACCAGGGCCGCTATTACGTGGTGGATTACAAATCTAACTGGCTGGGGCAGGGCGCTGAGGATTACACCGAAGAGACCATGCGCCGGGTGATGGCCGAGCATCGCTACGATTTGCAGTACGTGTTTTATATTCTGGCATTGCACCGCCAGCTGCGCGCGCGGCTGCCGAATTATGACTATGAGCAGCATATCGGCGGCGCGCTTTACTGGTTTGTGCGCGGTGGTGAGTCAACCGCTGGCGGCTTATGGCAGGACCGTCCGCCGCGTGTATTGATTGAGGCGCTGGACCGAATGTTTGCCGGCCAGCCGGATCTGGAGGTCAACGCATGATCGGCGATCAGTTGGACCTGCTCGGAGATGCTTCCAGCAGTGAACCATTTGTTAGCAGCGCATCGTTTGGCAGCCCTTTGGCCGACAGCCAGACGCTACTGCCCCTGCTGCAAGAGTGGCAGGCCAATGGCTGGCTGCGCGCGCTGGACATGGCCTTTGCCGGCTTTTTGTTGGAGCAGGCGCCGGATACGTCCGCGAGTGTATTGTTAGCGGCTGCGCTGGTCAGTCATCAGCTGGGACATGGTCACGTGTGCCTGGATTTGCCCGCCACCCTGCTAGCACCAGACTACGCGCTGTCGTTGCCACCGGAAGGTGACACTGAAGGCAGTAGCCTTTTGCCCTCGCAGCTGTTGGCGGGTTTGAGTTTTGAGCAGTGGCAGCAGCAATTGGCGCAGAGCCGCGTGGTGGACACTTCAGAAACAGCGCGGCAGGGTAGTCGGCCACTGGTTCTGATTGGCCAGCGGCTTTACTTGCGGCGTTACTGGCAATACGAGCGGCAGGTGGTTGAAGGCCTGCGCGCGCGCTTGCAGCCCATGCCGATACCGGACGACCTGCCGGCACGGTTGCAGGCGTTGTTTGCCGACAGCCAACAGCACCCGGACTGGCAGCGGATTGCCTGCGCGCTGGCGGCACGTGGCCGTTTTAGCATCATTACTGGCGGCCCCGGTACCGGCAAAACCACCACTGTGGTGCGCTTGCTGGCGCTGCTGCAAACGCCAGCCATTGAACGCGGCCAGCCGCTGCGCATTCGCCTGGCCGCGCCGACTGGCAAGGCTGCGGCGCGCTTGACGGAATCCATTGGCAAACAGGTCGGCGCGCTGCCGGTCGATCAAGCCGTTAAGGACGAAATCCCCAAAGAGGTCGGCACCCTGCACCGGCTATTAGGTAGTCTGCCGAACAGTCGCCACTTCCGACATCATGCGGGCAACCCGTTGGCGCTGGATGTGCTGGTGGTAGACGAAGCCTCGATGATTGATCTGGAAATGATGGCCAAGGTGCTCGAGGCCTTGCCGCCGGGTGCGCGGCTGATCATGCTCGGCGACAAGGACCAGTTGGCCTCGGTAGAGGCGGGCGCCGTGTTGGGCGACCTGTGCCGCGACGCGGACGCCGGTTTTTACAGCGAGCAGACCCGCGACTGGCTGGAACAGGTCAGCGGACAGTCCTTGGCGGCGGCACAATTGCAAACTGGCGACGAGCAGCAACACGCGCTGGCGCAACAGACAGCTATGTTGCGACATTCCCATCGCTTTGGTGCCGACAGCGGCATTGGCGAGCTGGCGCGCGCGGTTAATCGCTGCGCGGCTGAGCGCGCGCGGGAACTGCTCGGCCGGGGTGGTTTCAATGATATTCGCAGTCAGCGGTTGGCAAGCCCGAATGATGCCGGTTTTGCTACGCTAGCGCTGGGGAGTGAGACCGGATTGCCGGGCTACGCCGCTTACCTACAGGTGCTGAACGAGGAGCGCCCGGCAGCCTCCACGGCGGCCGCAGATCCGCTCTGGCAGGAATGGTCTAGCGCCGTTCTTAAAACATTTGATCGTTTTCAATTGCTCTGTGCGGTCAGGCGCGGCGACTGGGGTGTGGAGGCGGTCAATCAGCGGGTGGCTGCGCTCTTGCAGCGGCGCGGACTGCTGCGCAGTGAGCAGCTCTGGTATGAAGGTCGTCCGGTTTTGGTGACGCGTAACGATTACAGCCTTGGCTTGATGAACGGCGATATCGGCATCGCCCTGAGAATTCGTGAGCCGGCTTTGGTGCCGGGGCAGGCGGAGTCCGAAGCATTGCGGGTGGCGTTCGCGCGCAACGATGGCAGCGGCAGCATTCGTTTTGTACTGCCCAGTCGTTTGCCGGAGGTCGAAACGGTATTTGCGATGACGGTGCACAAAAGCCAGGGTTCGGAGTTTGAGCATGCGGCACTGGTGTTGCCGGAGGCGCGTAACCCGGTGTTGACCAAGGAGCTGGTCTACACCGCCATTACCCGTGCGAGCCAGCATTTTACCTTGCTGGAAAGCCGCCCCGGGGTATTTGAGGCAGCGGTGCAAACGCCGGTAAGGCGGATCAGTGGGCTAGATTTGACGCCTGCGGCGGACTGATTTTATTGGTCAGCTCGCAGACCGTTTATTACATGCCGTCCATTACATGCCGTTCATAAAGTCAGCAGGAGGGCTGCGATGCTTCTCGTGCAGGTCGCGCATGGCGTTGGCGTAATCCAGCAGCAACTGCAGCGACCAGTCGGCGCGGGCGCGGATGCGTTGATCATCCTCACCAGTGACGGTCTCGCCCATCACCGACTCTACATGGCGCACAATCAGGTGGTCCGGTAGATAGCACAGACGGCAGTTCTTGTAACTCGATGAGCGCATTTCAGCGATCGGATAAGCGCCGCCCTGTCCGCTGGACACCCCTACCAGCAGCGCTGGCTTGTGCGCCAACTCGCGACGTCCGGCGTAGAGAAACAGGTTTTTCAGTGCCGGGCAGGCCATGCCGTTCCATTCTGGCGTGATTACCACCACCGCCTGCGCCGCGCGCAGCTTGTCGGCAAAGCCTGGCCAGGGGTTGTTGGTCGACTCAGCTGGCCAGAGCGGCAGCGGCTCGGCCGCCAGGTCGATGATGTTGGTTTCGACGTTAAGCTGCTGTAGGCGTTGCGCAAGATACTGCGCAACTCGCCCGCTTTGGCTGTCACTACGATTGGAACCGGCAATCAGGGTAATACGCATACTCATGAAGATACCTCTGTCTGTTGGGTTGCCGGCTTCTTGACGCGTGCCGGTTTACGTACCAACGGCCAGAATAGCTCTTGCTGCCAGCTTGCAGGGCGAATGTTTTCGATGCCGAACTCGGTTGGGCGGCGGCGGGTGATCTTGGCGGTGCCGAACAGCACATCCCAGAAGAACAGCAGGTTGCCGAAGTTGCCCTTGTAGTTGGTCACGCCGTCTTCGGCGTTCAGGCCGTGATGCGCTGAATGGGTTGATGGGGTTGAAATAGTGCGCTCGACAATCCACATCAGCGGTCGCAGTGCTTTGATTTTATACAATTTGGCATCCCAGGGCACACTGCTGTGGGCACCGAAAATAACGCTCAATTTGATGATCAGGTAAACGAAATACACGTGCGCTAGGCCCATATAGATCAGCATGCCGGACAGCCAGATACCGGGCATCAACAAGTAGTAGAAACTGTTGTTGCGATAGACGATGCGGATGCTCATGTACTTGGCTGAGTGATGCGCGCGGTGCAGGTCGTAAAGCCATGGCACGCGATGCGCCAGACGGTGCCACCAATACTGGGTCATGTCATCCAGCAGCAGGAACAGCGCAAAACCGGCGATCCAGGGAATGCCCGCGAGACTGTCTTTCCACTCTGGCAAAAACAGGCTCATCAAGTACGCAGAGGCGAAGGTAATCGCGGGTACGGTTACGCCCAGCAGCAGGGTAGAGCCGATGGTTTCGAGCAGCGCGTCGCGTCGTTCGCCCTTCGGTTGAAAGAAGCGACCAAGGATCATCTCGAGCAGAATGAAGCCAAAGAAAATACCGGCTACAACTACCGTGGGGTTCAAATTTGTTATTGTTGTTTCCATGCTAACCTCGTTAAGCATTGGGTTTAAGTCAGGACATAACAATGAGAAACCAAATCGGATTGGCCCAACATGCGCAGTGAGGACAAAAATGACGTTGAAGTGGTCAAAACGCCAATTCAGCGCTATCACCATGGCCCGCTTGGTAAAGTGCTGCAGCGCTTTCTGCAGGAGCGAGGAGGCCGGCAGGACTTTGACCTGATCGCGCTGGAACAGTTGTGGCAGCGTGCTGCCCAACATGATCCGGCAATCGGTCTGCACCTTTTTCCATTCTTCACCCGGCAAGATTGGCACGTACTTTCATGCCTAGGTTTTTTTGCGGCAGATGCCGCTCAGTCGCTGGCCAGTTGGGAGCGCTATCAAGTGCTGGCATCCTCGCTGGATTCGATTCGCGGCGTGCACGCCGACGGGATCGCGGGAGTGGCCATGAAGGTTGACGCATCGGCTGACCTGGAGCGGTATATGGTCGAGCACTACATGACCATGGCGACGACGCAGGTCTCCGCTGCATTGGGTACTCAACTGGTGCCTGTTCGAGTATGTCTGCGGCATCCGCGCCCGCGCTACTGGGAGGCATACCGGCCTTTGCTGGGCGAGTATCTGGAATTTTCAGCAGAGGAAAATCAGCTGTGGTTCAGTTGCGAGGATCTGGCGCTGCCGAATCCGGGATCCAATGAGGGCATGTTCGAGGTGGTTTGCTGCGAGCTGGACCGTCGTTTGGTACAGCACAAGCGTCAGGGCGGCATGGCCGGTAGGGTCGCTGAACAGGTGCGTGCGGGCATGCTGGAGGGAGTTCAGGTGACTCTTGAGGATGTCGCCGAGCAATTGCATCTCACGGCCCGCACCTTGCGCCGTCGCCTGCAGGAGCAAGATCTCAACTTCCGGCAGCTCCTGGATCAGGTGCGTGCCGAACTCGATCAATATCTGACCTTGCAGGGGCTCAGTCGTGCACTGGTAGCCGAACGTTTGGGCTACAGTGATACGGCGGCCTATTTGCACGCGCGCAAACGTTGGGTGTTGGACGTCTAGGTTGGCTCGCCGGTTTCCCGCGCCGCGGTTACCAGCGCTTTAAACAATCGTCGCTGCCGATGCATGAATAGCAAAAATTCCGGATGCCACTGTACGCCAATAACGAAGCGCCGCCCGGGTGCTTCAATGGCTTGGGTGATGTTGTCGAGATCGCGCGCGCTGATCACCAGGCCTTCACCCACCTGATCAATTGCCTGATTGTGCAGGCTGTTGATCTTGCCACGTTCGAGGCCTAGAAGGCGTGCCAGATGGCTGTCGGTCTCCAGGCAGAGAGTCTTCAGTGGCAGAAGGGTGCGACGGTTGGAGGTGAGTTTGCGGCGTGACTTGAGGTCCTGGAACAGGTTGCCGCCACAGCGCACGTTGAGCAATTGCGCGCCGCGGCAGATACCCAGCAGCGGTAGCTCGCGGGCCAGAGCATCGTCGATGATGGCGGATTCCAGCGTATCGCGAGCGGCGTCATACTTAGGCTTCACCTCGGGCTCGGCGGCGTAGAGTACTGGGTCGATGTCATGTCCGCCGGTAACGACGACGCCTTGGTATTGCTGCGATTTTTGTTCGTCGCCGGGACGCAGTTGCAAGGGTTCGCCGCCGTAATAACGAATCGCTTGAGCCACCAAAAATCGCGGACCGACAGCGCCCTTGCTTGGGCCGGTAATGGCAATAACGGGTTTGCTCATGAGACGTCGGGCAGCCAGTTTTGGATGAGGCGGTCGGGCCAGCTGTCCAGCAGGCGCCCTATGCCTTGACTCAAATAAGCTTGATAGGCGCTGCAGCAACCTTGCAGTCGGCCTTGATCATTGGCGAGCTTTTCTACTTCAAGCCAATCGTTCCAAGCGGGTGTGAGATCCCAGCCGGGCTGATCGATCAGGCAGTCGGGTAATCGATAGTGAAAGGTGGGGCGCGCTTTGATTAGCTCGTCCTGGGTGTATGCCAACACCCGTGGTTCGTCCAGATGGCGAAATAGTGGCAGCATGTCTAACGCGCGGTTCCGGGTCGGGTTGTGCAGCAGGTAATCATCAATCAGCGTTGGCAGATCGGGCCAATAGTCAGGCGCGGTTACTTTGCGCACATAGGCTCCGGGGAAGGGGTCTACGTAGGTAGTAACGCGGCGGGCGAAGTTGATGCTGGCGCGCTGATTGATCCAGTCGTAAAGGCACAAAAAGGCTTTCAGATAAGCTGTCAGGGTGCGCGCATCAGTAGCCGGCACCTCCGGGTTGAACTGCATGCCGAAGGCGTTGGTTAATCGGTCGGCGGTGCCCTTGGCGCCGGATTCGCGCAGTAGTGCGATGAGCTCGTTGATCACGCCTAACCGATCCAGCGGCAGCGGCGGACTGACTAGCTCGTAAGGCACCAGCGTTTCAGCTACCCACATGATGGCATCTTCTGCAGAGCTGATCAGATCCGCAGAAGTAGATGCTTGTGGTCGTTCGGCGCGGCCCATTTTCTTCAGCAGACTGGAATCCAGCTCAACAATCCAGTCGCCGGCAGGATCACCCTTTAGGCTGCGCTCATAGCGACTGGTCTTTTCGATACTGCAGCCACAATGTTCGGCCACCAGCGTCGCTAGCTGATCAAGATCCAGGCCGTTCATTTCCAGCTCCACACCGACTCTGCGCATCGCGCCATCGGCGGTTTTGGTCAGCGGGGGCAGGGTCAGCGCAGGCGGCTCGGGCTGCATAGGAAGGGTTCTCTGCTTCGGTGGTTATTGGCGTTAGCCTAACATGCACTCCTTTACCCTGCTAAGACAGCGACAGCTGCAAGCGTGACCAGTTGGTGTAGAATCCAGACAATAATCTTTCACCCTTGCGTGTTTACCCTTTTTTGACAGGTAGCTTATGAGCAAATTGTCCGAATTTCGTGCGGCTGAGCGTCAGCTAGCCGATCAGTTGGCGCAGTTGGAGAACTTGAAGCAGGATGCTGGCTTAAAGGAAGAAATTGCCTTCAACGATGAATTGAAGGCATTGATCAAGGAATACGGTTTCAGTGCCAAACAAGTGCTGCAGATTATTGAATCGCAGCCGCGCTGAGATGCTTCAGCAGACCGGATTGGAGTCGCATGAAGGATAAATCCAAGGATGGCACTCGTCCCACCGAGGCCCCAGGCAAGCGGGCCTTGATGGAAGCAGCGGTGCGTCTGGCCGCCAGCAGCCGCTGCATCACCAGCCTTGGGCTGCGTGAGTTGGCGCGCGAAGCAGGCCTTAACCCCAATACCTTTTATCGTCACTTTCGCAACATGGAAGATTTGGGTTTGCAGCTGCTGCGTGAGGGCAATGAGCGCCTGCGCGGTCCGCTGCGTGCCTTACGCTCCAATGCTGCGCAGGAGAGTATGGCCGACAGCGCGATTGAACCTTCGCGGGAAGAGATGCAGCGCGGTCGTCGGGTTTCTCAGCAAACCGTAAAACTTTACTTCGATTATATGCTGGAGCATCGCGACACTGTGGTGATCGCGATCCGCGAGCTGCATGGCCCCTCCGAACTGCTGCGCGCCGAACTGCGCAAGCAAATGGATGGCTTTGCTGATGATATGACGGCGGATATTCTGGCGCTGGGGCTGGCGCCAGCCGGGATTTGCCCTGCGCGCATCCAGCAAATAGCCACCTTGCTCAGTCGTAACACGTTCTATTTAGCGCTGGATTACATCGCTGAGCCGGAGCGCCGTGAGGCGATTCTCGAGTTAGCCCAAGAGCAAATCAGTATGTTGTTTGCCGGGGCTTATCTGCTCGATGAAGTAGCCAGGAAAAGAGCGCCATAACCGGTCAAATTCGGCGAATTTACTGTGCCGAAGCTTCCCCGTGATTTCCCTAATGGCGTTCTAATGGCTATCATGTGGTCAGCATTACATTAAAAAAAGCTGCACAGTGTCATCAACCGCCTGGCGGTAAACGCTGCTATGCCAACATCCGCTTTAAATATCATTGGCCTTTTTGGGGCTGTCACTTTCTGCAGTTGCTTCGCTTTTGCGGGACGACTCGCACTCTATTTGCGGTTTTTTTTAACCGTTTCACTTGCACATCGGAGCACTTCAAATGGCGATAGAACCATTGAATGATCACGACCCCTTAAAGGAGCAGGCCAACCATGATGGCATTCCTGCTCCTAGCGGCGAATCAAACCTGATCGACACGGATTACGTCATCGGCCAAGACAACATTTCTGGCAACTTCTTCTTCAACCTGGATATTCACGGCAAGGTTTTCACCATCTCTTCGCTTGCGGTAGTGCTCTTCGTCGTGCTGACGCTGGCGCTGCAGAGCGAGGTGGCACCGCTGTTTTCCGCTTTACGCGATTGGCTCACCGGGAACCTGGCTTGGTTCTTTATTGGTGCTGCAAATATCTTCGTGCTGCTGTGTTTGTTCTTGATCATCTCACCGCTTGGCAAAGTGCGTCTCGGCGGTATGGACGCAAAGCCTGATTACAATTACCTCGGCTGGTTTTCAATGCTGTTCGCCGCGGGTATGGGTATCGGCTTGATGTTCTACGGCGTATCCGAGCCGATGTCCCACTTCTCATCATCGCTGGGCGGTGTGACTGTGGGTGCAGATGGTTTGCGCACGGATTGGGCGCCATTGAGTGGGGCGGTCGGTGACACTGAAGCCGCGGCGCGTCTCGGCATGGCGGCAACGATTTTCCATTGGGGCCTGCACCCTTGGGCAATCTACGCGGTCGTTGCTCTGGCACTGGCGCTGTTTTCCTTTAACAAAGGCTTACCGCTGACCATTCGTTCAATCTTCTATCCGATCCTCGGGGAACGGATCTGGGGATGGCCGGGCCACATCATCGACATTCTGGCGGTACTGGCCACGCTGTTCGGTCTGGCTACCTCGCTGGGTTTTGGAGCGGAGCAGGCTACAGCCGGACTGCATTATTTATTCGGCTTTAGTACTGGCAATGTGACCAAAGTGTTGCTGATTACCGGCATTACCGGTTTGGCGTTGCTGTCGGTCATCGCGGGCCTGGACAAGGGCGTCAAGCGGCTTTCTGAAATCAACATGGTGCTGGCTATCGTGTTGCTGGGCTTCGTTATTATCGTTGGCCCAACGGTGGCTATCGCTACGGGGTTCTTCGATAACCTGGCGGCCTATGTCACCAATCTGCCTGCGCTGTCTAATCCGATTGGACGTGAGGATGCTAACTTCACCCAGGGCTGGACTGCCTTCTACTGGGCATGGTGGATCAGCTGGTCACCTTTTGTTGGTATGTTTATCGCGCGGGTTAGCCGCGGTCGTACTGTGCGTGAGTTTTTGATTGCTGTGCTGCTGGTGCCTTCATTGGTATCGGTACTTTGGATGACGGCTTTCGGTGGTACTGCTATCGGCCAGTTCGTGACTGATGGCTTTACCGGTGTGCAGGATGCGGCGTTGGAACTGAAGCTGTTTGCCATGCTGGGTGAGCTGCCATTGACGGAGATCACCTCCTTAATCGGCATCGTGCTGGTCATCGTATTCTTTGTGACCTCATCGGATTCGGGCTCCTTGGTGATTGATACCATCACCGCCGGTGGTAAGGTCAATGCACCTGTCCCGCAGCGGATATTTTGGGTCATCAGTGAAGGCGTAGTGGCCATTGCGCTGCTGTTGGGTGGTGGTCTTACCGCGCTACAGGCAATGTCGGTCTCTACGGGACTGCCATTCACCATTGTGCTATTGGTGGGTTGTATCGCCATCGTTAAAGGCTTGATGAGCGAACCGCGCAAGTAGGTTTCGCATCAGGTGAAAAAAAGCCGGGCCCTGGGGGCCCGGCTTTTTTGTGTCAGCTCCACAATCGACTAACTGACACCTGCGGGCTGTAATGCGTGAGCGCCTGGGCTTGCAGTAACTCGGCGGTGGCGATGGCGTCGGTCAAAGCGTGATGCGCTTGGTATAGCGGTAGGTTGTAGCGCAGGCGGCTGTCGGCCAGACGGATCGACTGGTGGCGTTTACCGAACAGGCGTTGAAACCAGCTGGGTTCGCCGTCGCCGCGATGCAGGCGGGCTTCCAGCTCCATTGTGTCGATGGCGGGGAATTGTAGCCCTTCACCCAGGTGCTGGCGGCAGGCTTGATCAAGAAAGCCTCGCTCGATGGCGCGGTAATGCACTACCACCAGTTTACCCGCGAGCGCTTCCAGTACGGTTTCGATCACACTGGCCACGCGCGGTGCCTGGTTGATGTCGGAGTGAGTAATGCGGTGGAAGGTAATGGACTCTTCGCTCAGCTCGCTGGTCGGTTTAACCACCTGATATAGCGCGTCACTACACCGAATGCGGTTTAACCGAAACGGCGCCAGCCCCAGGCTAACAATCGCATCGCGGCGTGAGTTCAGGCCGGTAGTCTCGATATCCAATGCGATCAGTGGCGCATCCTCCAAGGGGCAGTCAGCCGCCGGACAACCCGCTTGATAGAATGCCTGCAAGGCCGGATGCTGGGCTTGCCCGGCGAGTTGCGCCAGTTGCCTCGGCCAGTCTGGAGGTGCGTTGGCGGGCTGGGGTGCGCCGGGGGTAAAACGGATCATAACGGACGAGTCACGGCCAGGTGGGGGTAGCGGAAGCGCAGAAATTTTTGCGCATTGCTTAACACCTGGAAGGCATCCTTTAGCGCTTGCCGTTCGGCGGGTGAGCTGTTTTCTGGTTCTACGTCGTTATCGGGTTCTATCGATTCTTCGATGGCCAGTGCCTGGTGTCGAATGCGCACCAGCGACAGAAATTCCAACGCGTAGCGCAGCCGTTCCAGGGCGTCGGGCGGCATCAACTTGGTCGCAGAGATGGCATCCAGTCGCTCGAAGGAGTTCTGCGCGCGTGAGCCACAGGCCAGCGCGTGGACGCGAATCAGGTCGGTCAGCGGTGCGGTGCCGCGGCGCTTCAGATTGATCACGTTTTTGTGCTCGCCATCTTTCTCCATCACGAAAGTGCGGAAGAAGCCCAGTGGCGGTGTGCGGTTCAAGGCGTTGCGCGACAGGCTGCCGAGGAATGCTTCGTTGCGGCTGGCTTTCTCGGCCAGCAACTCCTGCAGTTCTTCGACCATGGCCGATTCGCCGTAGACGCTGTCCAGGTCAAAGAAAATGCAGCTGTTGAGCAAGGCTTCGGGCTTGGGATTCTCGATCCAATCGCTGAAGTACTTGCGCCATACCTTGAGTGGCTGGCGCCATTTTGGATTGGTCGCCATGATGCCGCCCTTGCAGTAGGTGTAGCCGCAGGCGGCAAGGCCGTCACTGACAAAGGTGGCCAGCTTAAAAAAGTAGTCGTCGTGTAGCTTGGGGTCGAAGCTGTCATCCAGTACCAGAGCGTTGTCCTGGTCGGTTACCACGAGCTGCTCATCACGGGCCATCGAACCGAGTGCCATGAAAGAGTAGGGCACCGGTGGCGGCCCGAACTGGTCTTCGGCCAGCTCTAGTAACCGTTGGCTAAAGCCCCGGCCAATGCCGGACATGGCACTGCCAATCATGTGCGCGCTGGCTTCATCCCGCGCCATACGCACAAAGGTTGCCCGTACATCGGGTAGCAGACTTTGCAGTTCGGCCACTGATTGTTTGTTGTAGATGCTATTGACCAGATACAGGCTGCTCTGCGATTCATACTTGATGATGTCGCTGAGATTGATCAAGCCAATCGGCCGGCGCCGCTGTACTACCGGCAGGTGGTGAATGTTGTTGCGCAGCATGCTGAGCATAGCTTCAAACACGGTGTCGTCGCCCTGCACTGTGATGGGGTTGGGCGACATGATGTCGGCCACCGGCGTGTCCAGCGGCAAGCCCTCAGCTAGTACTCGGGTACGGAAATCTCGATCGGTCATGATGCCGACCATGACCGCGTGCTGCTGCTCTGCTACTGGCACTCGCTCGGGGTCGGGCCAGGCCATATGTGGATCCACGACGACCAATGAGGAAACGCTCTGCTCGGTCATCACCCGCGCGGCTTGCTGCACTGTGGTAGTTAGCGGCACCGTCACCGGTAGTCGTGAGATCAACTTACGTACCTTGATCTTCATCAGTTCGCTGGCGCGGCCGTTGTCGACAGCGGCCTTCAGTCGCGATTGGCCCTCGGCTTCGACAAAGTCGGCGAAGGTTTCGTGTTGTTCGCAGAGCTGATCGAACAGCACCCCGGGGATGTAATAGAGCAGGGTGTCTTCAATCGCGCGCGCTGGAAAGCGCACGCGGTTATGACGCAGCAGACCAAAGTGGCCAAACACGCCGCCTTCGGTCAGGCGGTTGTACAGGTCACCGTTGCGCCGGAAGATATCCACCGCGCCGCTACGGACATAGTGCAGCTCGTGAATTTCTTGGTTGAACGTGAGAATCTCGGTACCGGCCTTGAAGTAGGCGATCTCGACCTGCCGGGCGACGTCATTGAGCACCTCTTCGGGCAGCTCGTCGAATGGCGGAAAGCGACTCAGGTGGTCGCGTATCTCGATCAGTTCAATCTGCATGCGGGTTTCAGCCTGGAGTGTATGGGGTCAGTGTAATGGCTATCGCCGCTTTGGTCAGGTTTGTGGCGGTGTTTGTGCCTGCAATAGGGCTAATTCACTACGTAGAAACTCACGAAAAACCCGCACTCGCGCCGGTGCTTCTGCGCCCCCCAGACTGATTGCATACAGACTGCCGCGGCTGACGTGCCATTCAGGTAATACGGGCAGCAAAGCACCACTGGCAAGGCTGCGGGCAGCGACCAGATCTGGCAATGGCCCGATACCGGCACCCGCCAGCAACAGCCGCTGCGCGCTGGCGTAGTCGCTGGTGCGGATGCTCGGCTGCAGCAATAGTTCGGTGCTGCGGCCACGGTTGTGGGTCAGCTGCAGGCTGGTGGCGCCCACCAGTTCCCGACAGGTGATGACTGAATGATCAGCTAATTGCTGTGGCGTTTGGGGGGCGTCAGTTTGGCGTAGGTAGCCGTGCCCCGCGTAGAGACTAATGGTGAAGCCGCTGAGGACCGAAGCGCGGTAATTCATGTTCGGCAGGTTGCCGGGGGTGGCGCGTAACGCCAAATCAATCCGATTGGCGGCCAGGTCCAGCGTGCTGTCGGTGAGCAGCAGTTCGACGCTAATTTGCGGATGTAATTCGCGAAAATGCACCAGCATCGGCGGCAGTATGTCTATCCCGATATCTATAGGTGCGGTGATGCGCAGGTGCCCTTGTGGTACGGAACCAGACTGACGTGCATCGTTAGTTGCCTCGGCCAGCAGCGACAGCGCATCGCGTGTTTTCAGGTAAAACGCGGTGCCTTCTTCGGTGGCGCTGACTGCACGCGACGTCCGGGCCAGTAGCGCGGCACCCAAACGTGATTCGAGGCGCGAGATGCGCCGGCTAACGCCGCCTTTAGTTTCTTGCAGCTGGCGCGCGGCCGCCGAGATGCTGCCAAACTCGATGACCGCGCAGAACGCTTGTAAGTCTTCCAGCGCGCCACCGAGGGTTTCTGATTCGTCAACCATGAGTTCCAATCCTGCAGTCTTATGCGTATTCGTAAACGATTATAGGATGTCTTCCAGCAACACAGACAACCTATTTTTCGGCAAATATGCCGACGGAGAAACATCATGAGCAACCAAAATTTCACCACTACTGCCACCCCGGGACCGGCCTTTATCGCGCGCTTGGCACCGCTCGGTTACCCGCTGATTCGTATAACCGCGGGTCTGATGCTGATGCCGCATGGTGCGCAAAAGCTGTTCGGCTGGTTTGGCGGCTACGGTCTGCAGGGTACTGGCCAGTTCTTCGGTGAAACCCTGGGCATGCAGCCGGGTGTGCTGTTTGCGCTATTGGCTGGATCGGTGGAGTTTTTTGGTGGTCTGGCGCTGGTGCTTGGTTTGCTGACTCGTCCGGCTGCGTTGGCAGTCACCTTTATGTTGGGTGTCGCGTTAACGGTTCATACGGCCAACGGCTTTTTCTGGACCAGCGGCGGTGTTGAGTACCCTTTACTGTGGGCACTGACTGCGTTTGGTATTTTCCTGCGCGGCGGTGATCGCTTCTCGCTGGATGCCTGCATGCGTTTGCCTATCTGATATCGATTACTAACTGTTAAGCGAGGAGTCGAACATGTCTACTCAACTTATGCCGACCGTCTTTCTGCCCCACGGCGCAGGTCCCTGCTTCTTTATGGAATGGGAGCCTGCTGATACCTGGCAACGCATGGAGACCTGGTTGCGCGAGTTACTGCCAACACTGGGCGTTAAGCCCCGCGCGCTGCTGGTGATCTCTGCCCATTGGGAAGAGCCGGTTTTTACCCTGAACACCCAGCCCGCTCCTGGGCTGCTGTATGACTACTACGGATTCCCTGCTCATACTTACCAGCTGCAATGGCCGGCACCGGGAGCGCCCGAGCTGGCAACCCAAGTGACTGCAATGCTTCACGACTCAGGGTTAGCGGTTGCCACCGATAACCAGCGCGGGCTGGATCACGGCGTTTTCATACCCCTTAAGTTGGTCTGCCCACAGGCTGATATTCCCGTATTGCAGCTGTCGTTGCGGGCGGATATGGATGCCGCTGCACACATCGCCTTAGGTCAAGCGCTAGCACCGATGCGTGAACAGGGTGTACTGATCATCGGTAGTGGCATGAGCTTTCACAACATTTCGTTGATGCGCGCGAATTTGGCCAAATCTAACCCCGCGGGGCAAGTATTCGATGAATGGCTGGCCGAGGCGGTGACCTTGCCTGAGGTTGAGCGCAACCAAGCTCTTACGGACTGGCTGCAGGCGCCCGGCGCACGCTTGGCGCACCCGGATGCTGAACACCTCTTGCCGTTGCATGTGGTTGCTGGCGCGGCAGGTGTTGATGTTGGTGTTGTGGCTTTCCGCGAAGTGGTAATGGGGGTGCCGTTGGCGGGGTATGTATTTGGTGGGCACTAGGGTTCGTCATTTGTTGTGCTGAGCTATTTTTCAAGAGCAGTGAATAGGTTCATTAGAGGTTTCGCCTAGGGCACCCCAACTGCGCGGCCCTGCGGATTTGCTGCGCTGCTCGATCTGCCGGGAGTGTGCGTAAACTCGTCGCGCGGCTTCTCAGGCGGGGGCTATGGGGCCGTGCATTCGGATGGTTTTGGGGTAAGACTGGAGGTTAAAATCTGTATGGACTGGAGGAGAGCCCTCCAGTGAGCCAGTTGACTCCAATCCATGATACTCCGCGAGGATGGACTATTTATGACGAGCCAAAGTGCCGATGTGCAACTGCGCGACCCGGGGTTGCAAGCCGCGCTGTGTGCGGCCCAGCGGGTGGTGGTTTTCAGTGGCGCGGGGGTATCGGCGGAAAGCGGTATAGCAACCTTTCGCGATAGCCTGATTGGGCTTTGGCAGAATTTTGACCCCGCTCGACTGGCCACAGTGGCAGCCTTTGAGCAGGACCCGGAACTGGTCTGGGGCTGGTACGAGTGGCGGCGTATGCAAGTATTGGCCGCGCAGCCGAACGCGGCGCATCTGGCCATCGCGGCGTTGGCGAACACTAACCTTGAGTTGACGGTGATTACGCAGAACGTGGATGACCTACACGAGCGTGCGGGCAGTGCCCAGGTGTTGCACCTGCACGGGAGCTTGCATCAGCCGCGGTGCCATGCGTGTGGGGTGGCGCACCGATTGCCGCCTGAGGCGCCTAGCGAGCCGAGCGGTGGGCGTCGGTTGCCGCCGCCGATCTGTGCGCACTGTGCCGGCATGGTGCGCCCAGGCGTGGTCTGGTTTGGTGAGGCTTTACCGGAGCACAGCTTGCAGCAAGCGTTTGAGACTGCTGCGGACTGTGATCTGCTACTGTCGGTGGGCACCTCAGGGGTGGTTTACCCTGCGGCTCAAGTCCCGGAAATCGCGCTACGCTCGGGTGCTGCGGTTATTCATATCAATCCGCAACCTGAGTTGCTGGGTGGTGGCCGGGAATGGGCATTGGCAGGGTCGGCAGGCGAGTTGATGCCGAGACTGGTCAAAACGTTGCTGAGCAAGTGAGCTCTCGAATGAGGGCCTTGAGCTACTCAGCGCTGTGTAAGACTCGATTGAGATACCCATGAAGCCATTTGTATTGTCCGTGTTTAATCTGGCCTTCAGGCCTTTCTTTCTGCTTGGCAGTTTGCTGGCGCTGCTGGGTGTAGCGTTGTGGGTGTCGGCGCTCAGCCGTCATCCTTTAGGTAATCAACCAGTGGGTGGCTGGCTGGTGTGGCATCAGCACGAACTGGTGTTCGGTTTTACCGGTGCCATCATGGGTGGTTTTTTGTTGACTGCGGTACAAAGCTGGACGGGCCGGCCGGGCTTAACCGGCTTCCCTTTAGCGTTATTGGTCCTGCTGTGGTTGCTGGGTCGCATCAGCTGGTTTCTGCCAGCCCAGCCGACGTTGTTGCTGGCGCTTAATCTGTCTTTTTTTCTGGGCGTGGCGGTCGTCATGGCCCGCATGTTGTGGGCGAGCCGACAGACGCGTAATTATCCGATTGTGCTGGTGTTGCTGCTCCTGACCGGCGTGCAAGGTATGCAGCTATATGGCGTCGCTAGTGGCGATTATGCGCTGGCACAACGTGCTGTGCTGGCGGCTATTTGGTTAGTGGCAGCAATGATAGGCTTGATTGGAGGGCGGGTAATTCCCTTTTTTACCCAGCGCGGCTTGGGTCATGAGCAGGGCGTTAGTGCGTGGCCTTGGTTGGATTGGGCTTTGCTGTTGGGTAGCGTGTTGGTTGCGGTATTGTTCGCTCTAGGCTTGGCACTGCGCCCCCATCCGTTGACCGGCCTGTTATTTTCGCTCCTGGCGGCGGGGCACATGTTGCGGCTGCTGCGCTGGTTTAGTCCGGCGTTACTGCGCGTTCCACTGTTGTGGTCGCTGCATCTCGCCTATGCCTGGATGGTGCTGGCCTTCGCAGGTGTGGCGTTGTGGCAGTGCGGCTGGCTGACGAACTTGAGTACGCTAGTGCATGCGCTGACTGTGGGCGGCATTGGCGGCATGATTCTGGCCATGCTGGCGCGGGTATCACTAGGGCATACGGGACGAGCACTGACGTTACCGCGCGGCTTTGTCGCGGCGCTGGTGCTGATTAATTTAGCGGCAGTGGTGCGGGTTTTTGGCGTTGATCTTTGGTACTTGCCGTCGCTATGGCTGGCGGCGGTATGTTGGAGTGCCGCTTTTGGGCTGTATCTGATCGTTTATGGACCAATGCTGCTACGCCCCAGACCAGACGGTAAGGCAGGCTAAACAGGCAGCAGCATGACAGCTGCTGCCTGTTCAAATAACTCAAACGTAGGACTGATTGCCAAAACCACGCGGCAGCCGCTGCGGGCCCTTGATCTCTGCCAAACGGTTGCTCCACGCGGCACGCCAAGCGCTGGAATGTGTGTGCTCGTTTTTGCGTGCAGCTCTGCGCGCGGCGTTACGTTGGTCTTTACGTGCTTGCTTGTACACGTCGGTATTACGGCAGTTGCGGCATTTGACCTTGTTCAGAGTGGTGCTGCTTGTGAGGTCGCCTTCGCGGCCACAGGCAAGATGTCCGTCGTGCATGAAATGGGTAATCATGGGTACTTCTCCTTTTTATTGACTGTGGAGCCGACAGCGCGTGCATATGGGTTCGGCACTTTTCTGTGGCACTGTTGATATGGACCTGCGCGCTTCGCTTAGGTTCGCAGAGGTGGCGTTTAATGAGACGTGTGCAACAAAAAACCGGCCTAAAAATGCGGGCCGGTTTATTGTGTTGCCGAAGGGTTAAGGCAGTTTGGCGTTACTCTGCCGCAGGCTCGATTTCTTGGTAGTAACCGACCGCTACCAGATAGTTACCCACCTTGCGGATCAGTGTTTCTTTCTCCTCGGTTTTACCCGTTACCGGATTAGGCCACTCGTAAGTCACTGAGCTTTCGCCGGCTTCGGCGGCATCGATTAGCTTCTGACCCACGCGGATACCGTCCTGGTTTTTCATGTCCGGAAAGTGGATGCCGATCAGGCGACGGTTGTAGCCGTGTGCGACCATGGTTTGGCTGTCGAGGTCAGCTACGAAGACGTACAGATCGTCGCGGTTGAACTCAGGATCCAGACGGTTGACGCGCTCTATGGTGCCTTTGGCATCGGCTTGTACTGCTTGGGCGGCATCGTCCAGCAGTTGTTCGGCGGCAGCTGGGCTGGAGCGGTTGACGAAATAACCCACAGCGAATGACTTGTCGTCATACAGTTGATAATAAACGCGCTTGCGCTCTACCTTGCCGTCACGCCAGTTTTTCCAGCGGTACTCGTCGCTGTGGATCTGCTCTGAATCTGGCTGTTGCAGTGCGGTGGCCAAATGCTGCTTCAGCTCATCATCCAGCAGGGGTGAAATATCACGGCCGATCAAGGCGGCAGAAGGACCGCCGGCGGCGAGCATGTGGCCTTCGCGATCCATCACGTAGACGTACAAATCACCATCGGTAAACTCGCCCTGACGGCTAAATTTGGCGAAGGCGGTATTGCCTTCCTCTTTATAAAGGTCGACGGCTTTGTGCAGCAACGCCGAGGCGCGGGCAGCTTCTTCTTCGTAGCCGGGGGCAACCGACGTATCTGCCATGCTGGCGGTAGATAGCAATGACAGCAGAGCCATCGCAGCAAGCAGGGCGGGGGTAAATAATTTCATATGCATTCCTCTGCGGGATTTGAACGTCTTGTTGGACGCATAGATACGCGTCCCTGTTCCAGCTTAGGAGTATACCCAGCTCTGTCTAGGGTCTGTTGACGTTTCATCGTAACCGCTCTGGCTGGGGCCAATTCGTCTTGGGTCGTGACGGCATAACGGCAGGTCCGGATGGCTGCCGTTATGCGCTGGAGCAATAACCTCTGGAATTAGAGGTAAATCCGCTGCATCACCTTCTCGTGCTCACGCAGTAGAGTGGGAATCTGATGATCGATCAGACGTCCCTCGGCCACCCGCATACGGCCATTGACCCAACTGTGACTGGTGGTGAAAGGGCCACACATGATGAGCGCGGCGAGTGGGTCACGCTGGGTGCCTGCGAAGGACAGGTGCTCGGTGCTCACGGCAATGATGTCTGCGCTCATGGCGGCAGCCAGATAACCGATGTCATCCCGCCCGAGCAATCTAGCACCGCCACGGGTGGCCATTTCCAGCGCTTCGCGGGCCGATAGCGCGCCCGGGTCGCCACCGAAGCCACCGCGCCCACCGGGTGCTTCCGAGCCATAGCGCGCGGGCGCAACGCGCTGGAGCAATTGGGCCAAACGAGCCTCCAGAAAAAGATTGCTGGAGTCATTGGATGCGGAGCCGTCCACGCCCAAGCCTACCGGCACGCCGGCATCGAGCATCTGCCGTACTTTGGCGATGCCCTGACCGCAACGCATATTGGCGCTGGGGCAATGGGTAACGCCGGTTCCGGTTTGTGCGAATAAGGCAATCTCGGCGTCATCCAGAAAAATGCCATGGGCAAACCAAACGTCGTCGCCAATCCAATCGACCGATTCGGCGAAGGCGACCGAGCGCATACCGTAGATCTGCTGGCAGTATTCCTCTTCGTCCAGCTCTTCCGCCAGATGCGAATGCAGGCGCACGCCAGGGTACTTGCGCGCCAGTTGCGCGGCGTCCTTCATCAGTCCGGGGGTAACCGAGAACGGGGAGCAGGGCGCCAGGGTGATGCGCAGCATCGATTGCGCTGCCGGGTCGTGATAGCGCTGAATCAGGCGTTCAGCGTCACGCAGTATGTCTTCTTCTTTCTCCACGCAGTTATCCGGCGGCAGCCCGCCCTGGCTCTGGCCGCGTGACATAGCGCCGCGCGAAGCGTGGAAGCGAATACCCATTTCGTCTGCTGCGGCGATTTGGCTATCGAGTGTCGAGCCGTTGGGCAACATGTACAGATGGTCTGCTGCGGTGGTGCAGCCGGACAGCAGCAACTCGGCCATGGCGACCTTGCTGCTGACGTGAGTGGCATTGTCGTCGAGCTTGGCCCAGATCGGGTACAGCGTATTCAGCCAGGTAAACAGCTCATCATCCTGCGCCATCACACGGGTGAGGTTCTGATACATGTGGTGGTGGGTATTGACCATGCCGGGCATCACCACGTGGCCGCGCAAATCGTGTGTCTGCGTGACGGCGATATCCGGTTTGTCGGCGCTGGCGCCCACCCAGAGGATGGTGGTGCCGTCGATCAAAATGGCGCCGTCGCGGATTTCGCGGCGCTGATCGTCAAAGGTGGCGAGGTAATCGATATGGTCAAGTAGTTGAATGCTCATGGCTATGCCTTGTTCAGTGCCAGCCGGCGTGGCTGACATGCAGTCGTATCCGCCAGCGCGTGGGCGATGGCGGTGCAGAGGTTGTTCAAGTTGGGTGCGTTACGAGGCTGCAGGTCAGCTGAGCTGAAAGGGGAAGGCGGTTTCCTGCCAATGCGGCACATAGCACGCCTGCCAAGCCGCGCGGCGCAGGCGGTCGGCGTTGGCATTAAGCACAGTGCTCAGGGAGGAATTCATGTTGCTTGGAGTCCGATTAGTTCATGGGGTGCTAGGCAGCAGAAAATAACCAGCAAGGGTTATGCCAGCGAGGGAGTACGTGACGGCACGATCACCCGCATGGATGTGTGGAACGACAGCGCCGAGTGGATACTCGCTCCTGAGGTCGCCAAGCCCTGAGCCGTTAGGCTTGGCGTGCGATGTGCGTCGGCGATAAATGCTCGGGTAGATCGCCAAAAGCGCTAGGCGTAACGCCCAGGTGCTTGCGAAAGGCAGCAATAAAGGCCGAGGTGGAATCGTAGCCGCAGGCCAATGCCACGTCTGTTACCCGTTCGCCTTGCTGCAAGAGGGGCAGGGCGCTGAGCAATCGCAGGCGCTGGCGCCAGGCGCGAAAGCTGAGGCCGGTGTGCTGCTGGAATAAGCGGGTTAATGTCTTTTCCGACAGCGCCAGCTCACTTGCCCAGTCGCCCAGTTTCTGCGGCAGGTCGGGGGTTTGATACAGCGCTTCGCAGAGTGGTTGCAGGCGCGGATCGGCCGGCCAGGGTAGATACAACCCGGTTTCTGCGGCGGCTTGCAGTTGGTCCAGTAGTACCTGAACCAAGCGACCGTCGGCACTCTGCTCGTCGTACTCGGCGGGTAAGCCGCCAAACTGGCTGATCAACTCACGGGTCAACGGGTTGATCTCTAGCACCTTGCAGTGGCTGGCTGCCCAGGGGATGGCGCTGCGTTCAATATACAGGCTGCGCATTTCGGTAGCGGGTGAGCTGATGACCGCGTGGGGTAAATCGGGTGGTACGAGGATTGCTCGTTGCGGCGGTGCAATAAAACGCCCGCGTTCGGTATGCACCGAAAGCACCCCACGAATGGCGTAAGACAATTGCGCCCAAGGATGGCTGTGCCACTCCGTTGCAGCGCTGCGCTGCAACGACTCTACGCGGGCATAGAGTGGCCTCGGCAAGCTGCCTAGGGCGGGTACCGCACGATGGATTGGCAAGCTTTGTCCGTTTCTCGACATTGTGTGGTCAGATCGCGTTAGTCGGTCGTTGAGGTACACAGTAGACTGCAGCCTTCAACAGTGACAAGTCCCATTATAAAAAGAGAGTTGATTATGGCCAGACCACGTTTTCTCCCCGACAACATGACCCTGTGTCTGATTGCAGTGGTGATCGCCGCCAGTGTGTTTCCGGTCAGCGGTGAGGCCGCGGTGGCTTTTGATTGGCTGACTAACGCGGCCATTGCGCTGCTGTTCTTTATGCATGGCGCCAAGCTATCCCGCGAGGCGATCGTTGCCGGCATGGGCCATTGGCGCCTGCACTTGCTGGTGTTCGGCTGTACCTTCTTGCTGTTTCCGCTGCTGGGGCTGGGCCTCAAGCCGGTGTTGTTACCGTTGGTTGGCGATGAGCTTTATCTGGGCATTCTGTTCCTTTGCGCCTTGCCGGCTACGGTGCAATCGGCCATCGCCTTCACCTCGCTGGCGCGCGGTAACGTTGCCGCCGCCGTGTGCAGCGCGGCGACCTCAAGCTTGCTGGGCATCTTTGTAACGCCGCTGCTGGTGCTGTTGATGATTGGCGCGCAGGCTGGCGATTCCAATACGCTGGATGCCATCGGCAAAATCGTAGTGCAGTTGCTGCTGCCCTTTATCGCCGGTCAGATCGCCCGTCGCTGGATTGGTGAGTGGGTCACGCGCAATAAGGCCTGGCTGAAAGCGGTTGATCAGGGCTCGATACTGTTGGTGGTCTTCGGTGCCTTTAGTCATGCGGTAGTGGAGGGGATCTGGCAGCAAGTGCCCTTGGTGCAATTGGCTGGACTGGTGGTGGCGTGTTGTCTGCTGCTGGCGCTGGTACTGTTCATCGTCGCCTTTCTCGCCCGCCGCGCTGGCTTTAATACCGAGGACCGCATCACCATTCTGTTTGCCGGTTCGAAAAAGAGCCTAGCGACCGGTGTGCCCATGGCGCAGGTGTTGTTCGCCGGTGGCGCTATCGGCGCGCTGATTTTGCCGCTGATGCTCTTTCACCAGATTCAGTTGATGGTCTGTGCGGTATTGGCGGAGCGTTATGCGCGGCGCCCTGAAGTGGCGGAGCCGCTAGCTGAGGTGTGAGCTGCCGTTAAAGTGCTAAATCCGCAAGGGCTGCCCATGTTGTATGGCGGCCCTTTTTATTGCCGAGTGATTACTCGCTTTCTGCCCGATAGCGCTCTGCCTCGCCTGTCAACCAATCCCGAAACACCAGCAGCGCAGCCGACTCTGCCTTGCGTTCAGGGATAACCAAAAAATAACTGTTAGTGCTGTCGAAGCTGCGCTCGCAAGGGCTGATCAGGCGACCATCGGCCAGCTCCTGACGTATCAAGAAAGGCGGAATCAGCGCCACGCCCAAGCCATGCATGGCCGCCTGCGCTAGCATGGAGAATAACTCCAGCCGCGTGCCGTTAAGGTCGTGCTCTACGCGCATCTCGACTGCTGCGAACCATTGCCGCCAGGCGTAAGGCCGGGTTGTTTGCTGCAGTAGTGGCAAGTTAGCAATCTGCTCTGGGCTGAGCTGCTGTTGCGGCGCAATCAGCGCCGGACTGCACACCGGGATCGGCGACTCTTTCATCAAAAAATGCGTTTGCGTACCTGACCACTCGCCGTCACCAAAATAGATGGCAGCGTCGAACTCGGTATCCGCGAACAGAAAGGGGCGGGTGCGGTTAGTCAGGTTAACGGTAATTTGCGGATGCTGTTTAAGAAAGCCGCCGAGGCGTGGTAATAGCCATTGGGTGCCAAAGGTAGGCACCAACGCTAGCTCTAATGTGGCCGTCCCCTGGTTGCCCATTACCGACAGGGTGTCGCGTTCAACGGCATCCAAGCGGCTGGCAATACGCCGGCTGTAGGTTTGCCCGGCATCGGTCAGCTTGACTCCGCGCCGCGTGCGGCGGAATAACTGGATGTCGAGAAACTCTTCCAGGTTGGCTATCTGCCGGCACACCGCGCTCTGGGTCAGCGACAGTTCTTCCGCCGCCTTGGTAAAGCTTTCGTGGCGAGCAGAGGATTCAAAGCAAATAAGGGCTTGAGTTGGCGGAATTTTGCGGCGCATGGTCTATGCTGTCCTGATCATTAAAAGCCTTGAGTGTCGCCTTGGCGCTATTCTCGGAATGCTTAAAAATTGAGCTTAAAGACGAATTTTGCCGAATATCGCTGTTTCGGAATTCCAATTTAGCACAGGTTGTTGCGAAAAAGACGGTTGTTGCCCCCAGCCAGTCTGGTTAGCATCCATGTCATTCCACGCCCCGCTGGCCGGGTCGTTCCACCCAATAATTCAGATTGGAGTTTTCATGTCCGCATCCAAAGCAAGTTTCAACTGGGAAGATCCATTGTTGCTAGACCAGCAACTGACTGAAGAAGAGCGCATGGTGCGTGACACTGCACGTCAGTACTGCCAGGACAAGTTGATGCCTCGGGTACTCAACTCGTTTCGTAACGAGCAGACCGATGTTGAGATCTTCCGTGAAATGGGTGATCTAGGCCTGTTGGGTGCAACGATTCCGGAAGAGTACGGCGGAAGCGGACTGAATTACGTGTGCTACGGCCTGATTGCCCGTGAAGTGGAGCGTGTAGATTCCGGTTACCGTTCAATGATGAGCGTGCAGTCATCCTTGGTGATGGTGCCAATCAACGAGTTTGGTACTGAAGAGCAGAAGCAGAAGTATCTGCCCAAGCTGGCGTCGGGTGAGCATGTTGGCTGCTTTGGTCTGACCGAGCCGAACCACGGTTCTGATCCGGGTTCCATGATCACTCGCGCACGTACCACTGAAGGCGGTTATCTGCTGAAAGGCGCCAAGATGTGGATCACTAACAGCCCCATCGCTGACGTCTTTGTGGTCTGGGCAAAAACCGACGACGACGTGATTCGCGGTTTCATCCTGGAAAAAGGCTGGAAAGGCCTGAGCGCGCCAGCGATCAAAGGTAAGGTTGGCCTGCGTACCTCCATCACCGGTGAAATCGTGATGGAAGATGTCTTCGTACCTGAAGAAAACATGTTCCCGCACGTTACCGGCCTGAAAGGTCCGTTTACCTGCTTGAACTCTGCCCGTTACGGTATCTCCTGGGGCGCTCTGGGTGCTGCCGAGTTCTGCTGGCACACCGCTCGCCAGTACACCATGGACCGCATGCAGTTTGGCCGTCCGCTGGCGCAAACCCAGCTGGTACAGAAGAAACTGGCTGATATGCAGACCGAAATCACGCTGGCGCTGCAAGGCTGCCTGCGTTTGGGCCGCATGAAGGACGAAGGCACCGCAGCGGTAGAAATCACTTCGATCATGAAGCGTAACTCCTGCGGTAAATCGCTGGACATCGCCCGCGTTGCCCGCGACATGCTGGGCGGTAACGGTATTTCCGATGAGTACGGCGTAATCCGCCACGTGGTTAACCTGGAAGTGGTTAACACCTACGAAGGCACCCACGACGTACACGCGCTGATCCTTGGCCGTGCGCAGACCGGTTTGCAAGCGTTCTTCTAAGCCGCGCTACCTTGTGTAGCTAACCATTGGCCGGCGTTGCGCTGAGTTAATGGTGGTCATCTGATCAGGGGTCGTCGGCATTTGCCTGCGGCCCCTTTTCGTAACAGCTCTACTGCTTTTTCCAATAGGTGTTGATATGTCTGGTGCTCTCGCCGGCCTCAAGGTGCTCGATCTTTCCCGCGTATTAGCCGGCCCCTGGGCCGGACAGATGCTGGCTGACCTGGGCGCTGATGTGGTCAAGGTTGAGCGGCCTGAGGTGGGCGACGATACCCGTGCCTGGGGGCCGCCTTATTTGCAGGATGCGGACGGCCGCGATACCTCTGAGGCTGCTTATTTCCTGTCGGCGAATCGCAACAAACGCTCTATCACCATCGACTTTACCCAGGCGGCAGGTCAGCAGCAGGTGCGTGAATTGGTTGCTGAAGCGGATGTGCTGATTGAGAACTTCAAGGTAGGCGGCTTGGCGGCCTACGGACTGGATTACGCCAGTCTGCAGCAGCTGAATCCGCGTTTGATCTATTGCTCTATTACCGGCTTTGGCCAGACCGGGCCATACGCCAAGCGGGCAGGTTACGACTTTATGATTCAGGCCATGGGCGGCCTGATGAGTGTGACAGGCAAGGCAGCGGATGAAGAGGGCGGTGGGCCGGTCAAAGTGGGTGTGGCGCTGACCGATATTCTCACCGGTCTGTACGCCAGTAATGCGGTATTGGCCGCACTGGCTGAGCGCGAGCGTAGCGGGCAGGGGCAATATATTGATCTGGCGCTGCTGGATGTACAGGTGGCTTGCTTAGGGAATCAGGCGCTCAATTACCTCACCACCGGTGTGCCGCCCCAGCGGCTCGGTAACGCGCATCCGAATATTGTGCCTTATCAGGATTTCCCGACCGCTGATGGCGATTTTATTCTTACGGTGGGTAACGACGGCCAGTTTCGACGCTTTTGCGAAGTGGCTGGCCATCCGGAGTGGGCCAGTGATGCGCGTTTCGCCAGCAATGCGCAGCGCGTCGCGCATCGCGCTGAGCTGGTTCCGTTGATCCGGCAGGCCACGGTGTTTCGCACCACCGCCGAGTGGATCATCGCGCTGGAGCAGGCCGGTGTGCCTTGCGGCCCCATCAACGATCTGGCGCAAGTGTTTGATGACGCGCAGATCAAGGCACGTGGTGTGCAGATCAGCCTGCCGCATGCGCTGTCTGGCGAGGTGAAACTGGTCGCCAACCCCATACGGCTATCGCGCACGCCGGTGGAATACCGCAGTGCGCCGCCGCTGCTGGGTGAGCACAACGCTGAAGTGCTCGCCGACTGGCTTGGCGGTACGGCAAAGCGCTGATTAGGCTCTGTTGCTAGTGCTTCGGTGAGCGCTCGCGCCGCTGCGAGCGGGCCAAACGCACGCTCTCTTGCTGGCTCTGGTCTAACACTTCCTGCACGTAACTGATGTGTTCGCTAGCCAGGCGGCGCGCCTCATCGGCGCGTCCGTGCATGATCGCCTCAAACAAGGCGCCATGCTGCGTGACCAGCATGCGGCGGCTTTCTTCGCGCAACGCATACATGCCGCCAATATTAGTTACCACATTGCGCTTGAGCAGATCGAATAAGCCGCGAATGGTGTGCAGCAACACGATGTTGTGGCTGGCCTCGGCAATGGCCAGGTGAAAGCGCGCATCGGCCGCGCCTTCGTCCGTTCGGGTTGCTTTACTATCAGCGGCATAGCATGCCCGCAGCTTGTCATAAGCCGTTTGCAGGTGTTCACGATCCAGTTCGGTGGCGCGCATCGCAGCGTAATAGGCGCAGTCGGCTTCCAACGTATGGCGAAATTCCAGTAAGTCGCGCTGCGCTTCCGGGCGACCTTCCAGCAGGCCCAGCAGCGGATCGCTAAAGCTGGAGCCCAGCGTTTCACTCACATAATTACCGCCACCCTGACGGCTGATCAGCAACCCCTTGGCAACCAGCTTCTGTACCGCTTCGCGCAGCGACGGGCGCGACACGCCAAACTGCTCGGCCAGCGCGCGCTCTGCCGGCAGGCGTTCCCCCGGCTGCAGCGCACCTTCAAGAATCATGGTTTCCAGCTGTTCGACGATGTTGTCAGACAGTCGCCGCTGACGAATTTGACCCACTTCCATGCCTGTTCCTTTTGGTCTTACCAATCTGCGAATTCTGTCTGGCTTGAGCGCGTTGAGCAAGCCTTGGGCTAAACCCCATATACCAAAGTCTACATTCACAAGTTTGACAGCGGGCTGATGCTTTTTTAATCTGACTGCCCTGAATTGTAAATTGGTATTACCAATTTACGTAAGCCACTGCAGAACAACAACTAGAAACCCCTACAGGAGCTCCCCATGTCATCTGGATTTCTGGCCTTGCTGGCCTTCACTCCCATCTTGCTGGCGAGCATTTTACTGGTGGGGCTGCGCTGGCCTGCGCGGCGCGCCATGCCGCTGGTGTATTTGGTCAGTGCGCTGATCGCGCTGTACGGCTGGGACATGAGCTTCAACCGCGTAATGGCCTCTACACTGCAGGGGCTGGTGGTCACCCTCGGTCTGCTGTGGATCATCTTCGGTGCCATCTTGCTACTCAATACGCTTAAACATTCTGGTGGCATCGCCGTGATCCGCGCGGGCTTTACCACCATTAGTCCTGATCCGCGTATCCAGGCGATCATCATTGCCTGGCTGTTTGGTTGTTTCATTGAGGGTGCCTCCGGTTTTGGTACAACAGCCGCGATCGCCGCGCCGCTGTTGGTCGCTATCGGCTTCCCGGCCATGGCGGCGGTGTTGATGGGCATGTTGGTGCAAAGCACGCCGGTGTCCTTCGGCGCGGTGGGCACACCGATTGTGGTGGGCATTACCACCGGGCTGGATAACGCCACCATCAGCCAGCAGCTGATTGCCAACGGCTCCAGCTGGGAGGCCTACCTGCAACTGATCACCAGCCAGGTCGCCATCATCCATGCACTGGTGGGCACTATCATGCCGCTGATCATGGTCATCATGCTGGTGCGCTTCTTCGGCCGCGAGAAGAGCTGGCGTGCGGTGTTTGAGGTACTGCCTTTTGCGTTGTTCGCTGGCCTGGCGATGACCATTCCCTATGTGCTGACCGGCATCTGGCTGGGACCGGAGTTTCCCTCGCTGGTCGGCGGCCTGGTCGGTCTGGCGGTCGTCACCACCGCGGCGCGTGCCGGTTTTCTGGTGCCCAAAAATGTCTGGTCGTTTGCTGATCGCAAGGATTGGCCTGCGGAGTGGATAGGCACCGTCGAAATGAAGCTCGATGAGCTGACCGCTCGCCCTATGAGCAGCTTTCGGGCATGGCTACCTTACCTTTTGGTTGGCGTCATTCTAGTAATCAGCCGGGTGTTCCCCGAGGTTACGGCGCTGTTCAAGTCGATCTCGTTCAGCGCCAACGATCTGCTCGGCGAGGCGGGCGTTAGCGCTGGCGTTCAGCCGCTCTACTTGCCAGGCGGTATTCTGGTGATGGTTGTGCTGATGACCTTCTTTTTGCACCGCATGCAGCTGCGTGACCTGGGCAATGCGGTCAAGGAGTCAGGGGGTGTGTTGTTGAGCGCCGGTTTTGTACTGCTGTTTACCGTACCTATGGTGCGTATCCTGATTAACTCAGGTGTTAACGCGGCCGATCTGCCCAGCATGCCGATTGTGATGGCGCGCTATGTGGCAGACAGCGTGGGCGGCATCTATCCGCTGTTTGCGCCCGCCATTGGCGCGCTGGGTGCTTTCCTAGCTGGCTCCAACACGGTATCCAACATGATGTTCAGCCAGTTCCAGTTTGGCGTTGCTCAGAACCTGGGGCTGTCGACGGCATTGGTCGTAGCGGGTCAGGCCATTGGCGCTGCAGCGGGTAACATGATTGCAATTCACAACGTGGTAGCCGCATCGGCTACTGTCGGCCTGTTGGGGCGTGAAGGTACTACGCTACGCCGCACCATCTGGCCGACGCTTTACTATGTGCTGGCCACGGGGCTGATCGCGCTGTTTGCGGTTTACGTGCTCAACGTCAGCGATCCGCTGCTGGCCGGCTGAAGCCCAGTTTGAGCGCGCCCCGGTCCTAACCGGGGCGTTTGCCGTACAAGTGAACACGGGACACCCACATGATCATTTCTGCCTCTACCGATTACCGTGCAGCCGCCAAGCGCCGCTTGCCGCCGTTCCTATTTCATTACATCGATGGCGGTGCTTACGCCGAGTACACGCTCAAGCGCAACGTTGACGACCTAGCCGCCATCGCGCTGCGTCAGCGGGTGCTGAACAATATGTCCGAGCTGAGCCTGGAGACGCAGTTGTTTGGCGAAACCCTGGCGATGCCGGTCGCGCTGGCACCGGTCGGTTTGACGGGCATGTACGCACGCCGAGGTGAGGTGCAGGCAGCCCGTGCGGCCGAGGCCAAAGGCATTCCCTTTACCCTGTCCACGGTATCGGTTTGCCCGATTGAAGAAGTAGCGCCGGCCATTCAGCGGCCCATGTGGTTCCAGCTCTATGTGCTGAAAGATCGCGGCTTTATGAAGAATGCTTTGGAGCGAGCGAAAGCGGCCGGGGTGACCACGCTGGTGTTTACCGTCGATATGCCCGTGCCCGGCGCACGTTACCGTGATGCGCATTCGGGTATGAGCGGCCCCAATGCTGCGTTACGCCGCATGCTCCAAGCGTTTACTCATCCACGTTGGGCGCTGGACGTCGGCTTGCTCGGCAAGCCGCACGACCTGGGCAATATCTCGGCCTATCGCGGTAACCCGACCGGGCTGGCGGACTACATCGGCTGGCTGGGTGCCAATTTCGACCCGTCCATCTGCTGGAAAGATTTGGAATGGATTCGCGAATACTGGGACGGCCCCATGGTGATCAAAGGCATTCTCGATGCTGATGATGCGCGTGATGCCGTGAGCTTTGGTGCCGACGGCATTGTGGTCTCCAACCACGGCGGCCGTCAGCTCGACGGCGTGCTTTCCACTGCCCGCGCACTGCCAGCGATTGCCGACGCAGTAAAAGGCCAGATCAAAATCTTTGCTGACTCCGGTGTGCGCACCGGACTGGACGTAGTGCGCATGCTGGCGCTGGGTGCCGATTGCGCCATGCTGGGCCGTGCATTTATCTATGCACTGGCCGCCGATGGCGAAGCCGGTGTAGCCAACCTGCTGGATCTGATCGACAAGGAAATGCGCGTCGCCATGGTGCTCACGGGCGCCAAGACGATTGCTGATATCAATACCGACATGTTGGTACGTGCCTTATGAGCGTTGTAAACACCCCCCAACGTAGCGAATTGCTGGAGCACTTTCAGGCCCTGGTGGGGCAGCGTCACGTACTGACCGGCGACCAGCAGACCCGGCGTTTTCGCAAGGGCCACCGCACCGGCGAAGGGCAAGTGTTGGCGGTAGTACAACCCGGTACGCTGCTGGAGCAATGGAAGGTGTTAGAAGCGGCAGTCGCGGCCGATTGCATCGTCATCATGCAGGCCGCCAACACCGGCCTGACCGGCGGCTCCACGCCGGATGGCGACAACTACGAGCGTGACATTGTGCTGATCAGCACCCGGCGCTTAGATGGCGTGCAGCTGGTTAATCAGGGCGAGCAGGTGGTGTGTTTGCCCGGCGCCACGCTGGATCGGCTGGAACGGGAACTGGCGCCTCTGGGCCGCGAGCCGCATTCGGTGATTGGCTCCTCCTGTATCGGCGCCTCGGTGCTCGGCGGCGTGTGTAATAACTCCGGCGGAGCCTTGGTGCGTCGCGGTCCGGCGTACACCGAGCTGGCGCTCTACGCGCAGGTGCAGGCCGATGGCAGCCTCACGCTGGTAAACCACCTGGGTATTGAGTTGGGCGACAGCCCGGAAGAGATGCTTACCCGCCTGCAAAAGGGTGACTACAGCCCGGCTGAGGTGCGCAATGAGGCCGCGCGTGCCTCGGATGCGGGCTATGCCGAGCACGTGCGCGATGTGGATGCCGATACCCCGGCGCGTTTCAATGCGGACCCCTCGCGGCTGTTCGAAGCCTCGGGCTCGGCCGGCAAGCTCTGCCTGTTTGCCGTGCGGCTGGATACCTTCGTAAAGGAGGCCAGCACCGTGTTCTACATCGGCAGTAACGATCCACAGGATCTGACCGACCTGCGCCGCTACCTGCTGACCAGTCTGCCGAGCCTGCCCATCGCCGGTGAGTACATCCATCGCACCGCCTTCGACATTGGCGAGCGCTACGGCAAGGACACCTATCTGGTTATCGACCGCTTTGGCACCGCACGGGTCCCCACTGCATTTGCGCTCAAGAGCCGCGTCGATGGGTTATTTGAACGTGTGGGATTGCGTGGCGTCAGCGACCGCATCATCCAGAAACTCATGGACCTACTGCCCAGCCACTTGCCAGCGCGCATGCGCGAATACCGCGACCGTTACGAGCATCACCTGCTGCTGCGCGTCTCTAACGACACCGCCGCGCAGACGCGGGAGCATCTCAATAGTTTTTTCGCCGGACGTGACAGTGGCAGTTACTTTGAGTGCGATGCAGACGAAGGCCGCCGCGCCTTTCTGCACCGCTTCGCCATCGCTGGCGCCGCTATCCGTTACCGCGAAGTACACCGAAAAGACGTGGAAGACATAGTCGCCCTCGACATCGCCCTGCGCCGCAACGACCGCGAATGGGTAGAAACCCTGCCGCCCGAGCTAGAACAAGACATGGTGCACAAGCTGTATTACGGCCACTTCTTCTGCCACGTCTTCCATCAGGATTACATCGTGCGCAAGGGCGTCGACCCGCTCGCCATGGAGCACCGCATGTGGGCGCTACTAGACGAGCGCCGCGCCGAATACCCCGCCGAGCACAACGTCGGCCACCTTTACGTGGCCAAACCCGCACTGGCCGACTTCTACCGCGAGCTCGACCCAACCAACAGTTTCAATCCGGGTATTGGCCATACGTCCCGGCAGCGGGGCTGGGGTGAGTGTTGTGGTGGTCATGAGGGGGAGGCGGGTTGAGGATAGGGGGCGTTAATCCATGAGAGCTGCGTCACGCAGAGAAATGTAGCCCGAAAGCCACAAATTTCGTTGTTGCATGCTGATTTGTGGCTTATTGGCTACAAATGAGGTCCTTGTACAACGTCCCAGAAATGCTCAAGCAAGCGCGAAGCGACATGAACCTAAGCCAGGAAGCAATAGCTGCCCTGCAGGCGTGTCACTTTCCACAGTGGCGCAAATGGATTTCTGGCAAAATGAGACAGGAGTGTTTCGGCAATAGTTCATCTGTTGGGCGCCGCAGGCTACGGCTTGAAGTTGGTAAAGGCCGGTCACGAAAGAGGAGTTGAAGGCATCTTGGCAAAGCAGCGCTTAGAGAGAGGCTAGCCGGCATCTATGAAGAGAAACTTAATGTCAGCTTTTTGCGCGCGTGCACCCCTTGACGAAAAGAAACGGTATTATTGGCCACTAAGCGCGAAATATATACCGGCGCTAACCTGCCTTTGCCTGCTTAAGATTAACAGCCATTTGAGCGTGGATCTGGTCTGGCACAACTAGTTGCGATTGTTCAAGGATGACTTCTATGGAAGGCTTTTTTCCCGCACTACTGCAGAACAATTTGAGCTTCGCCCTCACCACAGGATTTATCACGCTCCTGGGGTTTTCGGTAAAGATTCTCAAAGGGGCTTTTGATTTTCACTACGAGTACTTCACTCGGCGGCAATTACGGCGAATGACGGATCTTCTACCTCAGGTTGATCAAAATAGTCAGCTGTATCACTTCCTCAAGCAGGCCATCAGCATAGAGGTTTTCAAAATCGCTTCCGGCGTGAAAACCACGAACATAAATGCTGCAGCACTGATGCATCTGTGCAGATTTAAGCGCATATCGCCCAGCCAGGTAAAAAATGTAGTGCGCCACATAAAGGTCCGCCCTGACGGCCGAGTGACTATTTCAATATGGGCCATGGAAAGAATAGCGGCTTACTATTCCTTGACGGCATCGGTGGTTATTTTCGTTTTCGGGTTGTATGCGCTAGTAACCAGCTTCGCGATAGACGCTAAATATGGATGGGCTGCCGGCGTAATAGTGTTCTTGATTTGCCTTATGCCAGTACGTTTCTTCCTAAAGGACTGGCGAAATTATCAGCAAATTAAAAGAATCCAAAGCGAGCTGCTTGCTAATCCAATCCCCATCTGCGAGGAGTGCCGAGCCGCTTCCTCCCAATCGATCATCCAAGCAGAGCCAGCAGACAATTCCGAAACCTCCTCAGTAAAAAGCCCTGATCATGTGGGGGGCGATGCCACAAGCTCTCCTGCGCAAACATCTCTGCCAGCTGCAGCGAATGCCGTTGTTGCGGGGTCTTCACCTGCCTGAAGAATCTTACGTTCCGGTCCAGCCATCGATAACTTTGCTGCCTAAATTAGACACTGAGCCGAATAATCGGCATTATCAGCTCATTAAATGAGCCGAATAGATTCGCTAATCGGCTCACAGATGAGCGAATCTATGACCGACCCTCTCTGGATCTGGCAGCAACCTGACTGGCCGCGCTTCACCTGGCAAGCTGAACCGCTTGCTCCGCTGCTGCGCGCCTGTACCCAGGCGCAAGGTCGGCTGATCGGCATGCTTGGTGCTGTCGGCAATGACACAGAAGCGCAAAGCAGCCTCGATGCCATGCTGCAGAACATCGTTACCTCATCCGCTATCGAAGGCGAACAGCTGAATGTCGGCTCAGTACGCTCCTCTCTGGCAAAGCGACTGGGAGTAAGCGAGGAGGGCCGAACCACTGCGCGCTCAGAAGGCTTGGCGCAATTGCTGCTCGATGCCACGCAGGCACATCAGCAGCCATTAGACCTGGAGCGGCTATACGCTTGGCACCGCTGGTTATTCCCAGACGACGACAGCCTTATGGCACGTCCGCTGCTCATTGGCGCGCTGCGTGGTGATGAGCCCATGCAGGTTGTTTCCGGGCGTCTCGACCGCCCCACCGTGCACTTTGAAGCGCCACCCCGCGCCGGGCTTGAACAGCAACTGGCCGATTTTCTGGATTGGTTCGAGCGCAGCCGCAGCGACGCCAGCCTCGACCCTTTGCTACGCGCCGGCATCGCCCATTTCTGGTTCGTAACCCTGCATCCCTTCGATGACGGTAACGGCAGGCTTACCCGCGCCATAACCGATCTGGCATTGGCTCAGGGCGAGCATCAAACCATCCGTTTTTACGCCATGTCTGCCAGCATCCTCGACGACCGCGCCGGTTATTACCGCATCTTGGAGGCCAGCCAGAAAGGCCCGCTGGGTATCACCGCCTGGGTGCAGTGGTTTCTCGCCACGCTACTCAACAGCCTGGAACAGGCGCTTGCCCGCATCGATCGCGTGCTGACCAAAGCGCGCTTCTGGCAAACGCATCGCAACCAAACCTTTAGCGCTGAGCAGACCAAAGTGCTGAACCGCCTGCTCGATGGCGGTGAGCGCGGTTTTGAGGCAGGTATTAGTGCTGCTCAATACCAAGCGGTAGCCAAGGTGGCTAAGGCAACAGCCACTCGCCACCTCAGCGACCTTGTAGCGAAAGGCTGCATTATCCGACTGCCTGGAGGTGGGCGCAGTACACGCTATCAGGTGAACAACGCAGGCAAAGCTGCAACCTAAAGTGCTCGACGACGCAGCCTCCTGGCTAATGGCTGCAATATTATCGTGCTATCAAACTAAATTTAGGTACTATCCAGTTAAACCGGGTTCGTTAAATCAGGCCATGCAGCTCAGGCCAGTTGACTCAGAATAACGGAAGGATAGGAAATGGATTTCTCTCCCATCATCGCGCCGCTATGGGGCATGCTCAGCTGGCTTCTTCCGCTGATGTTCCTAGCCGGCCTGCTCAAGTCGCCTTGGTTCAAGGGCTATATCGGTGAGCTGCTGGTGCGGCTATTCGGGCATTGGCAGTTGGATAAACAGGTTTACCGCCGCCTGCACAACGTCACCCTCAACACACCCGACGGCACCACACAAATCGACCACGTTTTTCTCTCGCCCTATGGCATCTTCGTGCTGGAAACGAAGAACATGAGCGGCTGGATTTTTGCCAGCGAAAAACAAGCGCAGTGGACGCAGAAGCTCTACAAGCGCAGCTTCAAATTCCAGAACCCGCTGCGGCAAAACTACAAACACCTCAAAGCAATCGAAGCCACGCTAGGCCTTAACCCCGAGCACCTGCACTCCGTTATTACCTTTGTCGGCGGCAGCACCTTCAAAACCGAGCTGCCCGCCAACGTGACCCAGGGCATCGGCTTTATTCGCTATATCAAGTCATTCCAGCAACGCGTATTCAGCGAAGCGGAAGTCGACGCCATGCTCAAAGCCCTGCAAACCGGCCGCCGCGCACCCAGCCTTGCCACTCACCGCGAGCATGTGCAGAACCTTAAGCGGCGTAGTGATCCGACAGCGGATCGGGTGTGTCCGAAATGTGGCAGTGCTTTGTTGATTCGTACTGTTAAATCAGGGGCGAAGGCGGGGCAGCAGTTTTGGGGGTGTTCGGAGTTTCCGAGGTGTCGAACGATGCAGAGTCTATGAATGGTTGTAAGGGTCAATATAATGCCAGGGAAAAATAATGCAGATTGATGGAAAGTACAAAAAGGCATATTTAACGAGTCAACATCGGTTCAGAGGGCTTGTAGCTGCATTTAAATCAAAGAGATTTGAAAAAAACGCGCGGCATGGTCACTCATTTATTTTTAGGCGTGGTTATAGAGAGTTAATGTTAGAAGCGAGAGCTGAATTGCATCCCTCGCAATTTTCCGACTATCTTCAATGGTGTAGTTTTCACATACAACATCAATTGCCAGAGTTGAAGCGTTATCCAACGGGCTATGATGAGTTGCAAGGCGTGGCGTCAAAAAATCCCAAAGTCTCGCTTGAGCGCGAGATTTTATGGATTGCAGCTAGAGTGAGAGAAAACCACCTAGCGATTAATCTGTTTAGAGAAGTTGTTAAAGAGATTGAAAGATGTGTAATGACAGAAGATATCCCAAGAGCAATCGAATTGCTGATAAGTTTCGATCAACTGCAAGGGGTCAGTTTTTGGTCTGTTCAGCTTAGAATTGCATTAGAAGCAGCTGCGGGAGGGTTGGAAGGCCAAAAGAAGTATACAGCCGAAGTAAGATCAATCTACAAGGCGGGGTTGTTAAATTTTATTGCCTATAACACAAGCGTTAGAAATGAGGACAGGGTAAGTGTCCAAAAATATATGGACGATATAAGTCAAAGGATTTTTGACCATAGTAAATACGATGATTCCGTTAAGTGTTATATGCGACATCGCTTGATGGGAGAATGGTCCGCGGATAATAACGAAATATCGGATGTATTAAGAGTAGAGCAGAGTCATTCTCTCGTAGATGTATATGAAACGTTTGTCAGCTTGGTGCAATATTCTCTATCGTGCGAAAAAAATGACGAGCTTGTGGCTGCAATCAAGCTTGCTCTTACTCACTTGGAATGCATAAAAGACTATCGTATTTCGAAAGCATGCATCGTCTATGGGATTCCAGTAAATACCATATTCCCTATTAGGGATAGCCGAATAATTGATGCTTTATGCGCTTCTGAGATTTCTGCTGCATGCCTAATGGCTAGAAACCCCCAGAACTTAAATAATTCTTTGATTGATGCCTGGGATTATATACATTCGGGGGTGGCGCTTAGCCTTATTGAATACCGTTGTAAGAAAAATACTCTTGCAGAAATACATCATCTTATTGCAAAAATTCTTAGGCAGAGTTATGAGTCTCAAGCTGCCTATTCATACCTGCTTAAACTTGTTACAAATTTGCGTGGGCTACCAATTGCAGGTGCAATACATGCGTTCATCCAAACAATATACAAGGCATTCCCTGACCAGGATTCGTGTCCTTGGCTTATCTCTATAAATTGTCCTACGTTGGGATTTGAAGATAAAGGATTCCTAGGGGTATCTAAAACAGCTGGAAGCGAGTGCTGGCAACTTCTGGATGATTATGAAAAGCCGATCCGCGTTGCTAATGGGGTCGCAGTAGAAATATTTCGTTCATGCGGGATGGTCAATGCGGGGGAGTGGGATTTAGCAATACAGACTTTACGTTCCGTGCGTTGTGTTGCACCCTCAATTCTTCCTGCGATGGTCACACCTCTTGTATTGCATGCGTTGTACGCTGCGGGCTTGCGGCAAAGTGTTATCGAGTTGATTGCAGATGAAGGTACGCAATTTCCAAGTCGTGCAAAGTTGCTTGCTATCAATAATGCACTAAAGAATTACACTCCTGAAGATTATGGTTGTGTAAAAAATATGCTCGCACCTTCTATCGCTCTTCATTTGCTCTGGGATGTTACAGATGATGGTGAAGTGGGTTCCCACCTACGTTTTCGCGTAGGGCAGGTGATTCGTAAAAAAAATGTGCAGGAACCTTCTAAGCTTTTTGAGAAAAAAGATGAGCTTGTGATGCATCAATTAGTCTATTTCTTGCGCCATGTTTGCGTGCCTAATTTAGTTGATCAGGCACGCGTCGCTAAGGGGACTGCAGAGATTTTGCAACAAAGGCAAAGCACTTGTGCCGTTTTAATAGAGCTTGATCCTGATAATGGTTCGGAATATCAGAACGAAATTCATGAGATATCTAATAGGCAGTTGATGAGTGATGGTCAGTATATTGTCGATCGAACAAGAATTCACGTAGATACTGGTGCTTTGACGAGATGGGCGACTCGGGAGCTGTCTGAAGAGTTCTATCGGTACAGAGATTTAGCCGAAGTTGTAACTCCAATGGAGTTCGATGAGGTTATGAGAGAAATTCTAGTTGAAAACCAAATTCCTATTCAGTATTCAGAATTTGGCGAAGCCGATGCTGTGTTGTACTCAATGCTGGTAAGAATAGGGTCAGAATTTCTGGGTAACTCATTGTTTGGTCTTGACTACTATTTGAGCAAGAGGATACGCCATCAGTCATTTGTCGGTTTAATCCGTGGACCACTAGAGCTTCAAGGGTTGATAACGACTAAAGATACTGCAAATGCGGGATATAACAAGAATGAACTGCTTCTAGAAAAATTCAGGGAGTGTAATAAAGAAACTTTAACAGGACTTAGTAAGGCATTCGAAAGATTTTCGGCATCTTTCGATGCTGCGCTCATCGAAACCAAAGAAAAAATAATTCAAATTCGGTCTAAAGAGCACCCGCAGGGGCTGATTACATTTGATGTCAGCCCTCAGATAGTGCCAGTGGCTCGCGTTGTGCTTAGCGATGATGACATGGCAGGATTTATTCGCGGGTCAGTGAGTGTGATGTGGGCGTTGTTAGACAAATCGCTTGGAGATGTCAGAGATTATATTTCTGGGGATTTAAAATCTAGACTGTCTTCGGTTTTTGATGAGTTACGCGCTCATTTAAAAAATCTAGTGGAGGGGCGTCCGGAATACCTCGAGTTGGATCGGATGATCGGCGAAAGCTCTGTACAGGTGCAGTTAGCGTTGGATGATGCGAGTAGCTGGTTTAGCAAAACTAATGACAAAAATGCTTTTAGGCGTACTTTCAAAGTTGAGCAGGCTGTGAAGATATCAATTGAGGCTGCCAAGAAATGCTTGAGGGGGTTCGATCCGGTAATAGAGATTGTGCAGGCAGACTCAGATGTTGTCGTGATGCCAAGTACCCTTGTTTTTCTTCACGATGTTGTGCTCAATTCGCTTGATAATGCTCGAATACATTCTGGTTTAAAAGACCCAAAAATTAGGATTATGGTAGATCCTGATTTGATTAATGAGCGCTTTACTGTAAACGTATTATGCTCGGCAAAGCAAAGTGTACGTGGTGAGGCGGAGCGCAAGCTTTCAGTGATCAGAGATAATATAGATAAAGGCGAGTACGATTCTAAAACAAAAATCGAGGGCGGAAGTGGTCTATACAAAATTGCGGCGGTTGTGAAGCAATCCTCAAAAGGGCGTCTGTCGTTTGGGTTTACTCATTCTGGGGATTTTGAGATCACTGTGGTTTACACTTTCCTAGGTGAGTCGATTCAGTTTGAGGAGGCGTAATGATAGATCGCAGCTTAAGCATTCTGATTGTAGAGGACGAGGTGCCCAAGAGTACCCAAATAGAAATATTCTTGCGCGGACTATGTATTCCTATGGAAATACGCACTGCAAGATCAGTCAATGCTGCATTGGACTATTTAGACGAAGAAGTTCCAGATCTTATGCTGCTGGATATGTCATTACCTACAATTGACGTAAATATATCAAATAAGGAAAGCGGCGGGCGTCCGCAGGGTTTTGGGGGAATTGAAGTTTTAAGGCATATGAAATACTCAGCCCAATCATGTCCTACTATTGTAGTTACAGGCTATGAGGCTTTCCCCAGGGCTGGTGGCGATCTTGATATTACACAACTGAAAACTGAGCTTGAACAAGAGTTTCCAAATGTATTGCATGGTGTTCTTCATTACAACTCAACTTATGAGACTTGGAAGTCAGAGTTGAAAATGGCTTTTGAAAGCTTTAAGTCAGACAAGGAAAGTGAATAGCTGTGCAAATACTTATAGCTGATGATTGTAAAACACGTTATGGCAAGCTTATCGATTGTCTTGGTGAGCTAGGCGTCCCCAGAAGCAATATAACGCTGGTTGGTAGTGCTGATGAGGCCCAACGTGCTCTTGAAATATCGAAATACGATTTGTTGGTTCTAGATATTTTGCTTCCTTTTTTTCCTACGGAGGAAGATGTTTCTCACGAAAATTCATTAAATATCCTAAATCGTCTCAATTATGATGATGAGATTATAAAGCCCGGAAAAGTGATTGGTCTTACGGCAGATGTAGAAGCTGCGAGAGCAGCAAGCGATTCTTTTGCTCGGAGCACTTGGTCAATCGTATCTTATTCGCGAACGGATGATGAATGGATCCAAATAATCATTAATTGCGTGAAATATATAATACAAGAGGCTAGCGCTCGGCCATGTAGTTGCAACGTCGTCCAAGGCGTAGATTTGGCTCTGATATGTGCTCTTGAATCCCCTGAATATGACGAGTTAATGAAACTCCCTTGGAATTGGATGCCTGCTCGTCCAATACATGATTACTTGTTTGTCAGAGATGGATGGTTTAAATCTGGTGGCACCAGAATTACAGTCGCTGCGGCATTTGCTACAAGAATGGGAATGGTCGAAACAGCGCTGAAAAGTTTTATTTTAATATCAAGACTTCAACCCAAGATCATTGGCATGACCGGTATGTGTGCTGGCGTTATCAATAAAGCTCAGCTTGGAGACGTATGTTTTGCTGATCCTGCTTGGGACTTTCAAAACGGAAAACATGTTAAACAGGGCGAAGATTTCAAGTTTATGATTTCACCACACCATCTACCCGCTTCTAACAATATACGTACTTTGATGCAGTTAATCCGATCAGATTCCAATTTTCTTAACAGCCTCCCAGAGTTATACGCTGCCGATTGCAAGTACCGTACTAAGGTGATTATTGGACCGGTTGCGTCTGGTTCTGCTGTGCTTGCCGATGGCCGCACAATAGAAGGGGTCAAAGATCAGCAGCGGGAGCTCGTAGGAGTAGATATGGAGATATATGGTCTATATGCTGCCGCACATTCTTCAAGCCCGGCACCTAAATATTTTGCGTTGAAAGGTGTGTGTGATTATGCCAATTCCGAAAAGGACGATGAGGCACAATCTTATGCTGCTTATGCAAGCGTAAGAGTCCTTCAGGAATTGTTTGAAAAGTACGGTGTTAATTGTATAGGTGGCAATCAATGAATTCTGAAATAGTGGTGCAGAGATCAATGGAGCATGCATGGCGTTATTTCGAGTTGCATGCTCAGCAGAGAATGACTGTATTCAATTTTTATCTTGCGATTTCAGGGCTATTGGCAGCTGGTATTGGGATGTGTTTACAGCAAGGCCCCAAGTTTTCATTGCTTATATCCATTTTAGGTGTTTTTTTAAGTTGTATATCGTTCTTGTTTTGGAAGCTTGATATTCGAACTTCCAAAATGATCAAAAATGCTGAGTCAGTGCTCCAGCGTATTGAGAGCGAAGCAATTTTACCAGAGGCAGCGTTATTTACTTCAGAGTCAAACCGTTGTGGCTCTCAAGGATTGTTTTCAATATGGACATATGGGAGATGCTTTAGAGTTGCTTTTTTAACGGTGTGGTTTGTTGGAATTGGGTTTGCATTGCTTCCACAAGTGTTTTTTTAGCCGCTGGAATGCAAAGCTGGGGGCAGATGAACATTGATCAGAAAAACAGTAGTTCTTTTAGACCCTTGCTGGTTGGCTGTGTTTTCCGGCCCTGTGTGATTTGACGCTGAGTGTTTCTATTTCGCGCTTGAATTTATCTTTGCACAGGGCCAGACAGCTAAGCGTACTGGACTCCATGGCTGCGACCAGCTCATAGAATCCAGTAGGATTTTCATCGGATCACGGTTTTGCATTATCTGCTTGAGGCTCTCAATCCTCCCAACGCTCATCACGCCGCGTAATACATGCCGCCAACAACGCCTCCAGCGATACCTGCAATTCCTGCATAAACACATTGCTGTCCTCACCCGGTGTCAGCGCTTCACCAATAACCACATCACAGTTAAACGGCACCAGCATGGACTCGCCCTTGGGCAGGGCGCGGCCGAGGCCGTGCATGGCGATGGGGGTGACTGTGGTGCCGGGGTGGCTGCGGGCGAGGTGGTAAATGCCTTTGCGCAGCGGTTGCAGTTGTTCGGCTTCGCCGCGGCTGCCTTCGGGAAAGAGCAGCAGTATTTCGTCGTTGGCCAGCGCCTGTTGGCAGAGGTCAAACACCTTTTCCTTGTCGACCTGGCTTTGCCGGTCGAGCGGGATAATGCCGATCACGTTGAGCGATAGCCAGGCGGTAAAACGGTTGCGCAGAAAGTAGTCGGCGGCGGCTACCGGGCGCACACGGTGCAGCTGGCTGAGCGGGTAGAGCGCCATCAGCACCAGGGTGTCCAGATGGCTGTTGTGGTTGGCAGCCAGGATCGCCGGGCCGCGTGCGGGCAGGCGCTGCACGGAGTAGATGTTGAGGCCCAGCAGCAGATACACCACGGGTTTGACCACCAGCAGAAAGAACAGCCGCTTGGGCAGACGCTTAAAAAATGACATGGCGGCCTCAGTAGCTGGTGTAAACAAGGAAGTGGAAGAACAGCGGCGCGGTGTACATCAGGCTGTCGATGCGATCGAGAATGCCGCCGTGGCCGGGGATCAACTGGCTGGTGTCCTTGATGCGCAGGTCGCGCTTGACCGCAGAGATGGTCAGGTCGCCGATAAAGCCCGCAATACCAATCAGCAGGCCGGCGGCCAGCCCCTGCCAGAAACTTAGGGGCGTGAGCCAAGGTGCGAGCACGCCGCCCAGCAGGGTGGTGGTGGCTACGCCGCCAAGAAAACCAGCCCAGGTTTTGTTCGGGCTGATGGTGGGCACTATCTTGCGCTCGCCAAACTTCTTGCCCCAGATGTACTGCGCCACATCGTTGAATTGGGTCAGGAATACCAGATACAGCACCAGACCGACGCCGCCACCGGAGGCGTTCTGATCAGCCGGCAGCATCAGCAGATAGGCTACGTGGCTGATGGCGAATACGGTGGTCATGATTGCCCATTGGTACGAGCCCACCGCGCGAATAAAGCCCTTGGTTTCGCCCAGCATCAGCAGGCCGAAGGGGATCAGCAGGAACAGGTACACCGGAATAAACACGATGAACATGCCGTACCAATCGCTGGCGATCCAATAGTACTGCAGCGGCACCATCAGGTAGAGCGCGAGGATCAGGCGCCGGTCGGTGATGCGCACTGGCAGGATCGAGAATATTTCGCGCAGCGCGATAAAGCTGAGTAAGGCGAAGAAGATCAGCGAGGCGACCTGGCCTATCATCAGTGCGGTAAATACCACCGCCACCATCACCCACCAGGAGTTAATGCGCTGTTTGAGTTCCAGATGCGCTTCCGGGCTGAGGCGTGAGCGCAGGCGCCACTGGGTGATGGAGGCCACCACCAGCATGGCCAGCACTACCAGCATGGCCCCAAGTGCATTGGGGGTGAGATCGAGCATAAAGGCCAGGCCGATATCCATCTTAGTTGGCTCCACGTTGTTGCAGGCGCAGATAGGCGCCAATCAGGCGGCGCATCGCGGTCATCGCGCTACCTACCACCAGCAAAATAAGGCTAATCCAGAGCACCATGCCGTAGTGCCCCCAGAAGATCTCCAATGCGGAAATCACCGCCGCTACGGTGATCAGCGCCATACGTTGTTGCTTGGCCATCGGGCCGCGAAAATCTGCGGGCAGGCCGAGAGATACGCCCAGCACGCGAATATAAGCCGTCATGACCGCCAGCAGGGCGCCCAGCCAGGCGAGCCACATGGCGCTCGGATAATCCGGCAGCGCAAAGCCGCAGGCGATGATCAGCAGCGGGTCGGCAATGCGGTCAGGCACGTCATTAAATAGCTCGCCGGCCAACGTCTGCTTACCGCCTTCCATCGCGACCATGCCATCGAACAGGTTGCACAGCAGGCGCAATTGAATCAGCAACGCGGCGGCCAGAAACCAAAGTGAGCGCTCGCCCGCTAACGTCTGCCCGGCCATCACCAGCGCCGCGCCGCCGCCCAGGGCAAACACCACGCTGAGCACTGAGATCTGATTGGGCGTTACGCTGCGGCGGCTAAGCCAGGCGGCGAAGCGTCGCATCAGTTGCTGATCGCGAATCTTCAAGGGGCGGCGATTGCTGAGGTCGGTCATGGTTTACTGCTCCGAAGAACTGGCGCTGGCATCACGCGCCAGCGAAAAAGTGAGATACAGGCAATAGGCAAAGGCCAATGCGCTGGGCGGCAAGATGGTGGCCCAAAGCGCGGGCGTGGCATTGGCAGTATGCGCGAGCCAGAGTGCGCTGAAGCTGACCGAAACGATCAGCAGGGGCGGCAGAATGATGCGTAAGATAGGGCCGGGGAGGCGTTCAAATAGCGCATTGGCGCAGGCAGCCATCAACAGAGTAAGAACGGCGCTGGCGGAGCCTTGCAGTAAACCGGCGATCAGCGCTTCCTGATGGCCCGCCGACCAGTTGGCTAGCAGCGCCCAACCACCCCAGAGTAGAAAGGCCAATGCAGCGGCAGCCAGGCGGCCAGGTGCGACGGCACTCATCGTGTCTGGCCTGTTGCACAGGGCGTTGTGTGAGTATTCAAGGACGCTGAGAGGGTAAGCGGCAGGGAGCAAAAGAAGCGCTGTACTGGCAAAAGGAGCATGCCCTGAAATCCTGTTCGGTTGGCAATCAAGAGGAGCAGCTTAACGCATATCTTGAACCGCGCACGAGTGCGCGCTGTTCAGGCTGTGACCGGCATCATGCGTTATAGAGCCATGCTGCCGGCTTTGGTTCAGTAGAGTGATTCGACCGGAACGTCGCCGCAGTCGCTGGCGACCCATTTGCTGGTTTCGCTGTGTTCTATTTTTACTGGACCATTGAGCTCTTCGCTTAGACCGCCGGTGAGATGCTCGGACACTTTATAGGTGCCGTCACCCATAAAGTTTGAGCGCATCTCACGGCTGCTGACCATCTGTACGTCGCCTTGCATGGTGCCGGTAAAACCATCGGTATTTACGCACTCACCGTTGAATTCCAAGCGGTCGTCAGCGTTCTGCGTCACTTTGAGCTCGCAGCCGGGCATCTGCTGTTGAGCGTCGGCCAGCAAAGTGTCTGGGTCGGTCATCTGCTTTGCCAGCGCACTGGTGATGCAGCGTTGTTCGCCTGCGATTTCAACGTCGTCCATCATTTGTCCGATCATGGCGCGCTGCTCGGCCGGCATATTGGCAAGCATGGCATCACGTGCGTCGCGCATTTTTTTCAGCATGTCTACGCCATTGATCATAGTGGTGCTGTCACTATTCCATAGGCCGGGCTCGGGAGTGGGCGTGATGCTGGCAGCGAAGAGCGGGGCGGTTACGGTCAGCAAAAGGCTGGCGATCAGGTAATGTTGGGTAAGTTTCATGTGCACTCCTTACTAGGTCAGATCGAGTTAACAGTCGAGTATAACGTCACTATAGAGGCGAGCGAGGCGAACGCCATCCTGCGGCTACGAGGTGACTGTTATGACTTGCCGACTTCACTGAAGCTGGCACAGGTGTGGTCTAGGAAGCGCTCTACTTTATCGATGGCGCGATCGCTCAGGCTGACCAGCCGAATGCGTTTATCGGCTTCGCACTCATGTTCAATAAGCACTCCGTCATCAATCGCCTTCTGTACATACTTTACGGCTGTGCGCCGGCTGATATTGGGCATTAGGTGATACAGGTCGGTTTTGGGTTGAGCGGGCTCATTGCGCGTTAGCCACATTTGCGTAAATAGGTCGCAGTAGTTGAGGTCGCTGAGCGCCGTGTCTGCGAAGGTCTCCGCCCAGAAACTGTCAATCGCAAAGATCGCTTGTGCTGCCTGGATGCGTTTGGTGTTGGATTTTTTCATCCGGATGTCCATGTCATTCAATACGCTCATTAGGCTTTATTGCTGGGGCGGGTGCAACGTTGAGCTGACCTAGCCGTTACCAGCGGTGATTGCTTGGCGGGCCGCAGTAATCTGGTGCATTGCACCGCAGGCTGCTCCGAGTCCGTGCACAATTGCATCTATATGCAGTGCATGCATACATGCTGAAGTGCATGTAAATCATAGGAATATGCAAATCTGCACCTATGTGGCATGCGCTTTGCTTCGTTCTGATGAGTCAACTTATTGGGCCGGGGTAGTTTTATGCGATTGGATTTGTTCAAAACATTATGGGGTCACGAGGGCACTGTAAAAGAGGGCGCCGAGCTGGCAGCGGAAGCAGGCTTTGCCGGTATAGAAGCACCTGCTCCGGCGGATGATGAAAACCTGGAGCTAATGCGCGAGGTTTTGGCTGAGTATCACCTCGATTACATCGCTGAGATCTGCACGACCGGCAGTTATGTGCCTGATCGCCATGCAACGCCGGATGATCATTTGGTCTCCCTTGAGCAGAAGATCCAGCGGAGCATGCTGCTGAATCCGCGGTTCTGTAATGTCATGGGCGGTTGCGATGCATGGCCCCTGGATGTGCAGATCGATTTCTTTCGCCGTGCTCAGAGTCTCGCGGACCGCTATGGCATCGTGTGCAGCTTCGAAACGCACCGTGGTCGCTCCTTCTTCAATCCCTGGGTAACGCGCGATGTGCTGCGCGCGCTGCCTGATCTGCGTATTACCTGCGATTTCAGCCATTGGGTCGTGGTCTGTGAGCGGCTCATGGATTCTGAGTGGGACACCATTTTGGAAGTGGCGGAACAAGCGCACCACGTGCACAGCAGGGTGGGTTACGACCAGGGACCACAAGTGCCGCACCCGGCGGCTCCCGAATACGCTGAAGCGCTGGAATCCCACGAGCGTTGCTGGCAAGCCATCTGGGCCAGCCAGACCAAGCGTAACTACGCCAGCAGCACCATGACGCCGGAATTCGGTCCGGACGGTTATCTGCACACCCAGCCTTTCACCGGTATGCCTGTTGCGGACCTTTGGCAGGTAAATCGCTGGGTTGGTTTGCGCGAGCGCGATCAATTTACTGCGTGGCAAGCCAAGCGCACAAAAACCGCAATCAGCTAGCGCGCAGGCAAGGTGCGCAGGCTTGCTGGATCAGCACCTGAGCACCGCTCACGAGCTAAAAAAGTTAAGAGAGCGCCGTTTTAACAACAGGGCGTTTGATGTTGAAAAATGCGTTAAAGGAGGCACTGGTCATGCAGTTCTACAAAAGCATATGGCGTGATAACGGCATGGTACCCAATACATTGGCAATTGGTTATGTGCTGCTGACGTATGTAGGTGGTTGGGGGCTATTGTTTCTAGGCACCTGGTGGAGTTTGATGCTGGGCGTGTTGGCAGTAGGTCACGGGATGACTATCGCAGCCTACTTATTGCACGACTGTGGGCATAACGCACTGTGCAAGAAAGTTGAACATAACACCCGCGTCGGGCGCTGGATGAATGTGATCACCGGCTCCCATTACGGGACCTATGAAGACATGCGCTACAAGCATATGCGACATCACGTTGATAACTGCGAGCCGGTAGCTTTTGACTACCGCGCTTGGTTGATCAAGCGTCCTGTGCTGCATAAGGTCGTGCGTGTGCTCGAGTGGTGCTACATACCAGCGGTTGAGCTGCTTATGCACGGCATGTTGATTGCCGCGCCCTTTATTTATGAAAGCAAGAAAGCGCAGCGTGGCAGGGTTTTGCGCGTGGTCTTGTTGCGCTTTGGTTTCTTTGCCTTGGTGGCCTGGTTCGCGCCACTGGCGTTACTGGGATACGCGCTGGCCTACTGCCTGTTTCTGACCTTCCTGCGCTTTATGGATTCGTTTCAGCACAACTACGAAATTTTCTACACGCTCGATACGCCAGACGCCAAGCCGCCCTACAAAGGTAACCGTGAGTATGAAGAACTCAATACCTACAGCAACCTGATCTCGGCGCGCTGGCCTTGGTTGAATCTTCTGGCCCTGAATTTTTCTTACCACAACGCCCATCACACGAAGCCGAACATGGCTTGGTATCGGCTGCCTGCGTTTCATCAGGATATTTACGGCGGCAACTGTGAGCAGCAATTGAGCATATGGGGGCAGGTAAAAAGCTTTCATCAGCACCGTGTTGAGCGCGTATTGGCTGAGGAGTACGGGACGGCTGACGTGCGCGAAACAGTGCATGAGGGTAAGGCCGTTGGGGTAAACGCGTTGTCTTTTCTGACCGCATTCTAGAGTTGGCTTCAGACGCTAATCAGCCATTGAGGAGCAAGAATTGATGCCGGGATTAATGGCGGAAATCTGGGAACGGTTTGATTTTAAACAACGAGTATCACCCAGTACCAAATTTGTTTTGGGCGCGGTTGCTTGGTTGGCTTTTGTCTTGGTTTGGCATGTTGCAGCTAATGCGAATGGGGCTCTTAGCCCGCTCTTTCCTGGGCCACTTCAGGTTCTCGAAGCACTGCGCGAATTGTTTTTAGAGCGGGAGTTCAGTGCTGATGTGCTTAGCAGCCTTCAGCGAATAGGTATTAGTTTTGCCGTTGCTGCAGCTATTGCGTTGCCACTGGGCGTACTCATGGGTGCCTTTCCCTTAGTGGCGGCGTTCTTCGGTCCCCTGGTTTCGGCGTTCCGCTATCTGCCGGCTCCCGCTTTTATTCCCTTGCTGCTGATGTGGCTAGGCACCGGTAATGAACAGAAGATCGCTTTGCTGGTACTGGGCGTGGTCTGGTTCTTGATTACGCTGATCAGCGACGTTGTTCGTCAGGTACCGGCTGACTTTATCGAAACATCAAAAACGCTGGGAGGCTCACGCAAGGTGATTCTGTGGACAGTAGTAGTGCCCGCAGCATTACCGGGGATTGTTGATACTTGCAGGCAGATGTTGGCCGTCAGTTGGACTTACTTGGTTATCGCGGAAATTGTCGCTGCCACAGACGGCATTGGCGCAATGATGATGCGAGCCAAACGCTTTGTACATGTAGACGACATCATGGCCGGTATTTTAGTGATTGGCGTATTGGGACTGCTGTGTGATCTGGCTTTTCGCGGGTTTTATTGGCTGGCGTTCCCCTATCTCCGTCAGCGAGCCCGCTAATGCTTTAAGGAGTAGCAAGCGCTAGAAAATCTTGTATGCGCAGAGCTACTGGTTTCTGCGCGAGCGTAGTTAACCGTGTATTTCCATCTAGGAGAATGACAATGCGACTTAGCAACTGGAGCAAGGCAGCTAAAGGCTGTGTATTGGGTGCGGCGTTAATGTGTGCTAACGGCGTAACGCAAGCAGCGGAGACGGTAAATGTGTCGCTGTTTTCTTGGCCGGGTTATGGCTTCTGGTTTATCGCTAAGGAGAAGAATCTGGTACCTGAACTGGATTTGAATATTAGTATTATTGAAGACCCTTATGAGAGCTTTGGGTTAATGACCGCAGGCCAGCTGGATGTTACTTCCAGCACAGTTGAGTACGGTCCAATCGCTGTAGATAAGAACATTCCGATCAAGCTGGTTACCTACACGAACCCTTCCTATGGCACTGACAAAATCATTCTCGCGCCAGGTATTAATTCAGCCAAGGATTTGATTGGTAAAAAAATCGCGGTGATGGAGGGAGGATTAACTCAGATATTCATGGGCATCTGGTTGGAGCAGAACGGGGTGGCTATCGACCAAGTCGAGTTCGTCAATGTCATCATGGATGAGGCTGTAGGCGCGATGCTGGGTGGCAGCGTAAGCGCAGTAGAGTTATGGGAGCCCTTTGGTAGTCAGCTACTGAAAAACATGCCTGATGCCAAAGTGGTTGCGGACTCTAGTCAGGGTGATTGGATCAGTACCGCATTGCTGGGTGATGGTATGTATATGAGTGAAGCCTTTCTCACCCAAAGGCCAGAAGCAGCCAAGTTGACAATGGAGGCTTACTTTAAAGCAGTCGACTTCTGGAAGCAGAACCCTGAAGAGGGAAATCAAATTATTGCTGATGCGATTCAGTTCGACGTGAGTGATGTAGAGATGGTCATCGGTGTTGATGGCAAAATCTATAAGGGCGGCATCATGGTATTTGATGCGGAAGAGGCGGCTCGTTTTATGGGAGTGAAAGCGGGCGAGCTGCCACTAGGCATGTCCAATGGGCAGATTGCCGAGCACTGGAATACGACCAATACGTGGTGGCAGAAATTCGGTATGGCGGATGCCATGCACGAGTGGACTTCTGGTGTTGATCTGAGCCCTTTGAAGGCTACTGTGGCCGACGAATGAGCGCGCTGGCAACTACTCTTGCAGATGCCAATCTGGAAGGGCTGCAGGTACGGGAGATAGGCAAAACGTTCGCTGATAACGGGCGTCAGGTCGTGGCTGTAGATGGCGTAAGTTTTGATGTTGAGCCAAAGCAGGTGTGCGTGTTGCTCGGGCCTTCAGGCTGCGGTAAATCGACAGTGCTGCGCATGATGGCGGGATTGGAACGCCCCTCCAGCGGCACTGTTAGCTTGAACGGGGAGTGGGTGCGCGGTCCGCACCGCGATAGAGGAATGGTATTTCAGGGGTACACATCCTTTCCTTGGCTCAAAGTCCGGCAGAATGTGGCTTATGGGCTGCGCATTAATGGTGATGTGTCGGCAATGCAGGAAGGAACGGTCGACTATTTTCTCGACCGCGTGGGCCTGACTGCGTTTGCCGATGCCTATCCCCACCAACTTTCCGGTGGTATGCGCCAACGGGTTGCTTTGGCTCGTGCTTTGGCCAATACGCCAAAAGTGTTGCTGATGGACGAACCCTTTGGGGCGCTGGACGCGGAAACTCGCTGGCAAATGCAGGAGCTTTTGCTGGACGTGATTCGCAAAGAAAGCATGACGGTGGTGATGGTGACCCACGACGTCGAGGAGGCGTTGTTGCTGGCCGATAAGATTGTTTTCCTGTCGAGTCATCCTGGACGGGTAAAAACAATTTTGCATCCGCCCTTCAAGGCAAACGGCAGCATCCATACACGCGAGGACTTACATGCTCATCCCGAGTATGCGGCAATGGAGAAGCGCATTCTGGAAATGATGCGGGAGGAGGGCCGAGCTTAAAGGTTGTTTTAAGTCGATTGCAGGAGGGGCTTTATTCTGCGCCGAAACGACTAGAGCTAATACCGCAGTGAGCCTCAGCGGCTCACTGCGGTTTCCTTCGCTACCCTCTACTTTCGGCTTTCAGCATTGTTAAGCATAGCCGTCACGCCAGCAGAGGTGTTTGGGGGGCTTCAGCTCACCACCCGATAACAAGGCACATAGTCAGCGCCGCCCGGTAGCTTCATCCGGTGCTGGCTCACAAACGCTTGGAGCAGCCGATCAAGTGGCTGCATCACCTCTGCATCGCCATGAATTTCGTAAGGCCCGTACTGCTCGATACGGCGGATGCCCTGATCCTTGACGTTGCCCGCGACAATGCCGGAAAAGGCGCGGCGCAGGTTGGCGGCCAGTTCGTGCGGAGGGAGGTTGCGGCTCAATTGCAGGCTCGCCATATTTTCATGGGTGGGATCGAAGGGACGTTGAAAGCTTTCTTCGATGCGCAGCAGCCAGTTGAAGTGAAAAGCGTCATGACGCTCGCGGCGGAATTGTTCGACTTCTTGCAGCCCGCGGGTCATCTGCCGTGCAACTTCAGACGGATCATCAATGATGATCTGGTAATGCTGCTGTGCGGCTTCACCCAGAGTGGCGCCAACGAATGCGTTTAACTGCTGCAAGTAAGCTTCGGCGCTTTTTGGGCCGGTGAGAATGACCGGGAAGGGCAAACCTTTGTTAGCCGGGTGCATCAGGATGCCGAGTAGGTAAAGGAACTCTTCGGCGGTACCGGCGCCGCCGGGGAAGATGATGATGCCATGGCCCACGCGTACGAATGCTTCTAGACGCTTTTCGATATCGGGCAGAATAACCAGCTCGTTAACGATAGGGTTGGGCGCTTCGGCGGCAATGATACCCGGCTCGGTGAGGCCCAGATAACGCCCCTCAAGGATGCGCTGTTTAGCGTGTGCAATGGTGGCGCCCTTCATTGGGCCTTTCATTACGCCGGGCCCGCAACCGGTGCAGATATCCAGACTGCGCAGGCCAAGTTCGTGGCCGACCTTTTTGGTGTACTTGTATTCTTCTGTGCTGATCGAATGGCCGCCCCAACACACCACCATTTTTGGCTCTACCGCAGGACGCAGCGTGCGCGCGTTACGCAATAGGTGAAACACGTAATCGGTGATGCCCTCGGAGCTGCTTAGATCAATGCGCTGGCTATCGATCTCGCTCTCGGTATACACAATGTCGCGTAGCGCGCTGAAGAGCATCTCACGGGTGCTGGCAATCATCTGGCCATCAACGAAGGCATCCGCCGGTGCGTTCAACAATTCCAGCCGCACGCCCCGGTCTTGCTGGTGAATATGAACTTCAAAGTCATGGTAGGCCTCAAGAATAGTCTTGGCGTTATCGACATGAGCGCCGGTATTGAGGATGGCCAATGCACACTGGCGAAAGAGGGTGTAGGTGCTGCCGGAGCCGGCTGCACTGAGCTGTTGTACTTCACGTTGCGAGAGCGTTTCCAGACTGCCCTTGGGGCTGACGGAAGCGTTGATGACCTTCTTTGCTGGCATGCGGTTTTCCTGAACAGGGAGCTGGCGATTCCGGCGGCTCGAAGCGGCTAGATATCACGTTTGATTATGTTTGCATTGTCTACGGGGCACGTGCAGGAAAGCAAACGTTGCCAGCGGTGCTGTGTTATTTGAGAGTTCTGGCTGATTGGGGAACGTAGGCTTTGAATTTATAAATTATAATCGTAATATAAAGATGCTGTTGTGTGCATGAGGGGTGTCCCGGTGCCAGTAGTCGGCAGTCTTTTCGTTGTTCTACTGACTTGAGAGACAGATAGTCTGACAGGAAACTGTGTGACTGTTTTTCCTGTTGAGCGGTTAGGAGCCCAGGTAAACGAGCTTGCGTGCGGGGAGTGGTATGAGCAGTGGCATGGCCTGCCTTTTGGCCGCTCGGTTCGATAGCCAACTCGTGGCAGCGCATCAGGCGCTAGGTGAGCGAAATGCTTAGCGCCGCGTTTTGTTTTGCCGGTGTTTGCTCAGCTATTGCTTCGCTACAGTGGCTGCGGCGCGGGCGATGGGGCAATAAAACCCGCGCGCCAAGAGCTACTGGCTCTGCGACGGTATGGTGTTTGCTTGCTTTTGCAGGCTCGAAAGACCTGGTGCCTTAAGGTAGCCAGGTATGTCGAGGTGCCCTGCACGGTTCTATCCGGTAGGACTCACTTAAGCTAAGGAGTACCGATAGATGAGCAAGCCGCTGGTTAGATGGGAGCTTAACCCAGCCCGCAGCGCGGTAGTTGTGGTCGATATGCAAAAGGTGTTCTGCGAGCCTGGTGGCGCGCTCTACGTAAAACACACTGCCAGCATCATTGAGCCGATTCAGACGCTGACGGAGGCGGCTCGGAGCGCCGGTCTGCCGGTGGTTTACCTGCGCCATATCGTGCGTGGTGACGGTTCGGATACCGGCCGTATGCGCGACCTGTACCCCAACGTTGACCAGATTCTCGCGCGCAGCGAGCCCGATGTGGAAGTGATCGATGCGCTCAAACCGCACCCCGGCGATATCGTTATCGATAAGCTGTTCTACAGCGGCTTTCACAACACCGATCTGGATACCGTGTTGCGTGCGCGCGACGTGGATACCATCATCGTTTGCGGCACGGTGACCAACGTTTGCTGTGAAACCACCATTCGCGATGGCGTGCACCGCGAATACAAGGTGATCGCCCTCAGCGATGCTAACGCAGCGATGGATTATCCCGACCTGGGTTTCGGTCCGATCTCTGCCGAAGAAGTGCAGCGCACCTCGCTCACTACCATCGCTTATGAGTTTGGGGAGGTCACCACGACGGCAGACGTTATTGTTCGCATTGAGCAGCGCTGAGCATTGTCCTTCAGGGAGCGTGAATCCGGCTCATAGCGAATTTAGGCATCCAGCCGGTCCGGTTCTTTCAGAAACGGCAGCTGGGCTGCGTCCTCCAGTTCGTCTTCCGGATGGTTTGCCAGGCTGGCGCTGACGGCAATGAAGAAGCCGATCAGCGTCAGCATTGCGACGATTTCAGAGATCAGCATGGTATGAGCTCCTGTTTTCTCAGTGGGCGGTTGCCAGGGCGTTAGTCTGTGCCTCGAGCTGGCGTGCCGCGCGTACGGTGCGCCAGGTATTCCAGGCCATGCACAGCATGCCGGTGAGGAAGAAGGCGCCGCCAATAACTCGCACCACGTAACCTGGATGGCTGGCCTCCAATGCCTCGACGAACGAGTAGGTCGGCGTACCGTCAACATTCACTGCGCGCCACATTAGGCCCTGGGTAATGCCGTTGACCCACATGGCGACGATGTACAGCACGGTGCCGATGGTCGCGAGCCAAAAGTGCAGGTTAATTAGCCCGATACTGTGCATTTTCTCGACCCCAAATACCTTGGGAATCAGGTGGTATAGCGAGCCGAAGGTGATCATCGCGACCCAACCCAGAGCGCCTGCGTGTACGTGACCTATGGTCCAGTCCGTGTAGTGCGACAGCGCGTTCACGGTTTTGATCGCCATCATCGGTCCTTCAAAGGTGGACATGCCGTAGAAGGCGAGGGCGACCACCAAAAAACGCAGGATCGGATCGGTACGCAACTGATGCCATGAGCCTGATAGCGTCATCATGCCGTTGATCATGCCGCCCCAGCTGGGTGCTAACAGAATCAGCGACATCACCATGCCGAGCGACTGAGCCCAGTCCGGCAGGGCGGTGTAGTGCAGGTGGTGCGGGCCGGCCCAGATGTACAGGGTGATCAACGCCCAAAAGTGCACGATGGACAGGCGGTAGGAGTAAACCGGCCGGTTCACCTGCTTGGGTACAAAGTAATACATCATGCCGAGAAATCCGGTGGTCAGGAAAAAGCCCACCGCGTTGTGCCCGTACCACCATTGCACCATGGCATCGGTCGCGCCGGCATAGACCGGGTAGGACTTGAACCAGCTGATCGGGATCGAGGCATGATTAACGATATGCAGCACGGCGATCACCAGAATGAAGGCACCGAAGAACCAGTTGCCAACATAAATATGGGGGGTTTTGCGGCGCATTAACGTACCGAAGAAGACCACCGCGTAGGCTACCCAAACAACGGCCATTACGACCGCGCCGGTGAACTCTATCTCGGCATATTCTTTGGTCGTGGTCAGCCCCTGCGGCAGCGTAACCAACATGATGATAATCACTGCCTGCCAGCCCCAGAAAGTAAAGGCCGTAAGGCGCGGCGCAATTAACGGAGTTTGGCAGGTGCGCTGCACGGCGTAGTAACTGGCTGCGAACTGCGCGCTACCGGCAAAACCGAAAATCACCAAGCTGGTATGCAATGGTCGCAAACGGCCAAAGCTCGTCCAGGGCAGATCAAAGTTGAGTGCTGGCCAGACTAGCTGCGAAGCAACCAATAACCCGACTGACATACCTACCACGCCCCAAAAGACCGTCATGATGGCGAATTGGCGCACCACCCGATAATTGTAAGGCTGCACTGCAACCGTGTTCTGCATCGTTGAAACCTTTCTGACAGTGACCGCGGACCGCGCCGCAAAAGTAGCAGCACTGTAAGAAAGAGAGACAAAACAAAACAGACTCAGAGGTCATGCATAAAAGCGTATCAGTTAAGGTTGAAAGCTCAGCGGCGAGTTTCAGCTGCGCCCTTTTAGAAAGACGCGATGATACGGCCGAGGGTCGCCATGGCCTGTTCGCTGCGCGTGTCCCACGGATGACCGTAATTAAGGCGAGCGCAGTGGCCGTAGTGGCGGTTGGCGGAGAAGATTGGGCCTGGCGCCAGGCTGATGCCCTGGGCCAGTGCATGCTGGAATAGCTGTAACGAGTCAACCTGGAGCGGAAACTCGAACCAGAGAAAGTAGCCACCATTAGGGCGGGTGACTCGAGTGTCCGCCGGAAAATGCCGCGCGGCCGAGGCTAGCATCGCGCGCTGTTGGCTTTCCAGTGCATGTCGCAGTTTGCGCAGGTGACGGTCATAGCCGCCGTGTTGCAGGTAATCGGCCAGTGCCGCCTGGGCCGGCACCGACGGCGAGATGGTGGTCATCAGCTTGAGGCGGCTGATTTGCTCGGCAAAGCGCCCGGCAGCCACCCAGCCCACCCGGTAGCCGGGAGCCAAGCACTTGGAGAAGGAGCCGCAGTGCATCACCAGGCCCTCGGAATCAAAACTCTTGACTGGTTTGGGCGGCTGGCTGCCGTAGTACAGCTCGGCATAGACGTCGTCTTCGATCATCGGCACCTGATGCTGCTTGAGCAGAGCGTAGAGCGCCTGCTTTTTTTCATCGCTCATGCTGGCGCCCAGGGGGTTCTGCAAACTGCTCATAAACCAGCAAGCCTTGATGGGGAAACGCTGCAGGCTGTCGGCCAGGCTGTCCAGATCAATCCCTTCGCGCGGGTGCACCGGAATTTCTACAGCCTTGAGCTTGAGTCGTTCCAGTACCTGCAAGGTAGCGTAAAAGGCCGGAGTTTCGATGGCGACCAGGTCGCCTGGCTGGGTCACGGTCTGCAGGCAGAGGTTGAGTGCTTCCATGGCGCCGGTGGTGATCACCAACTCTTCCAGCGGAAGCATCATGCCGCTGACCATATAGCGTAAAGCAATCTGCCGGCGCAGATCGGGATTGCCGGCAGTCATGTCTGCAATCACCGCGTGCGGCTGCATATCACGCGCACTCTTGGCCAGCGAGCGTGACAGGCGCGCCAGCGGAAACAGGTTGGGGCTGGGGAAGGCCGAGCCAAATGCGACCATGTCCGGGTCCTTGAGCGAGCTCAATACCGAGAACACCAGCTCGCTGACATCCACCTCCACGCTGTCGGAAGCGTACTGGCCGATGTCCGGTTCGTGCAGCTGGCGGCGGGCGAGGGCATGCACAAAGTAGCCAGAGCGCGGGCGCGCCTGAATCAGACCACGGTCTTCCAGCAGGTAGTAGGCCTGGAACACGGTAGAGGGGCTGACCCCATAGGTGCGGCTGGCATGCCGCACCGAGGGTACCTTCTCACCCGGGGCGATCACCCCGGTACGGATCAGTTCGGCGATCTCGTCAGCGAATTTCTCGTAGCGTTTCATCCTGTCCTGTGCGGGTTTAGAGGCATGCACATACTCTACGCCATCGACAGTGGCCATGCGACGCTCAGCGCACCGTGGGCGAAACGAAGGTCGATGCATCGCTGACCTGGTTATCGGTATCCTGCAGATCTTTGACCACAAACTGCAGGGGCTGGCTGCCGGAGCGATCGTCGGGCTGCTGGCGGCTGACGCGCACTGGCACTACCGCCGTTTCACCACCGGCGATGGTCACCTCGCCCATACCTTGGGCCTTGTAACGATCGGGCTCGCCCAGGTCGATAGTGTAGGAGCGGCTTTGCTGGCTCTTGTTGATGACCTTCAGGGTATAGATGTTTTCAATTTCCCCGGCGCTGTTTGCCCGGAATATGCTGCGGTCACGGCTGACGTCCAGGTCAATCATCGGGCGAACCTGGATTCCCCAGGCCAGACTACCGACCATCGCCAACAGCACGGCGGCATAACCGAGCAGGCGAGGGCGTAACCAGTGGGTAGGCTTGCCTTCCAGCGCGCGCTCGGAGGTATAGCGGATCAGTCCGCGCGGATAGTCCATCTGGTCCATCACGCTGTTGCAGGCGTCGATACAGGCGCCGCAGCTAATGCAGTCGAGTTGCAGGCCGTCGCGGATATCAATTCCGGTAGGGCACACTTGGACGCAAACAGTACAGTCAATGCAGTCACCCAGGCCCGCAGCGGTATGGTCGATGGACTTCTTGCGTGGTCCGCGGGATTCGCCACGGGCGCTGTCGTAGGTGACGACCAGAGTGTGCTCGTCGAACATGACGCTCTGAAAGCGGGAGTAGGGGCACATGTGCAGGCAGACTTTCTCACGTAGCCAGCCTGCGTTGAAGTAAGTGGCAGCGGTGAAAAAGAACAGCCAGAAGGCGGTGCTGGCACCCAGTTGCAAGTGCAGCATGTCGCTGACCAGTTCGCGCACCGGGGTGAAATAACCGACAAAGGCAATCGCAGTGGCCAGGCTGACGGCCAGCCAGATACCGTGTTTGGCGCCGCGACGCGCCAGTTTGTTGAGTGACCAGGGGGCGGCGTCGAGGCGAACGCGCTGATGCCGCTCACCCTCGGTTACCTTCTCGGCCCACATGAAAATCCAGGTCCAGACGCTTTGCGGGCAGGTATAGCCGCACCACACGCGGCCAGCAAAGACGGTGATGAAGAACAGACCAAAAGCGGCAATCATCAGGATCGCCGACAGCAGGATGAAATCCTGTGGCCAGAAGGTCGCGCCAAAGATAAAGAACTGCTTGGCGTCCAGATCCCAGAGCACCGCTTGATGGCCATTCCAGTTCAGCCAGGCGGTGCCGAAGAACAAGAGTATCAGCGCACCCGCGCCGCTCAGGCGCAGGTTGCGAAACAACCCCTTGAAGCTGCGGGTATGGATGGGATCGCCGGTCTGCGCGGGCGGCACGAAGGTGATCGGCTGCTTGTTTTTAGCAGTCACGTCTTTAATCGGAATCTGGCTGGTCATGGCAATCACGGCTCTTGGTTATCAGGCACGGTGCATGATGCGCGGTCAGCTGATCTGATAACAGATTCAGAATGTACTTAAAAAAGCAGATCAGATGAGGTCGTCCGGGGCTGTTTAGAGCTATCTGCTACTGCTTCTCGTTCGCGCCCGGCGCCTGCCTAAATGCGATCTGATCCGCTTTTTTCGGCTGAATCTGGGTCTGGTTGGTAAGCGCCTGGCTGCGCATAGTGGTGATCTGATCCGAGCTGCCCGTTGCCAGCGCCTTATTAGCGGCGCGCGCAGCCCACCCGAGAGGTTTGCATGTACCACTATGATGAATATGACCGCGCGCTGGTAACCGAGCGCGTAGCCCAGTTTCGCGATCAGGTTGCGCGGCGTCTGAGCGGTGAACTGAGCGAAGAAGAGTTTCTGCCGCTGCGCTTGCAGAACGGCCTGTATCTGCAGCGCCATGCTTACATGCTGCGGGCGGCGATCCCCTACGGCACCTTGTCGGCAGACCAGCTGCGTACCTTGGCCAGCATCGCCCGCGACTTTGACCGCGGGTACGGTCACTTCACCACCCGGCAGAATATCCAGTACAACTGGATTGAGCTGGAGCAGGTGCCGGATATTCTCGAACGGCTGGCGCAGGTTGATATGCACGCCATCCAGACATCGGGCAATTGTGTGCGCAACATCAGCACCGACGCCTTTGCGGGCGTAGCGGCAGATGAGGTGCTCGACCCGCGTCCGCTCGCGGAAATTCTGCGACAGTGGTCGACCGTCAATCCGGAGTTTCTCTACTTGCCGCGCAAATTCAAGATTGCGCTGTGCTCGGCCACTGAAGATCGGGCGGCGGTCATGATGCACGACATCGGCCTGTATCTGTACCGGGATACGAACGGCGAGATGCTGTTCGACGTCATGGTCGGCGGCGGTTTGGGGCGTACGCCTATTCTGTCGCAGCCGATCCGCCGTGCGCTGCCCTGGCGCCATCTGCTGTCGTACGTCGAGGCGGTATTGCGGGTGTACAACCGGCATGGCCGACGCGACAACAAGTACAAGGCGCGGATCAAGATTCTGGTCAAGGCGCTGGGGATCGAGGCCTTCGCTAGTGAGGTCGATGCCGAATGGGAGCATATCAAGGACGGGCCGGCCGAGCTGACTGAAGCCGAGTTCAGCCGGGTAGCGGCCAACTTTGTGCCGCCAGCCTATCTGCCGCAGCCGGCTACTGACCTCGGCTATGGCACTGCGCTGGCGCAAGATGCCGAGTTCACCCGCTGGGTTCAGCGCAACACCCACGCGCACAAGGTGCCCGGCTACGTGTCCGTCACGCTGTCGACCAAACCCGGTGGCGATACCCCGCCCGGCGATGTCACCGCCGATCAGATGGAGCAGGTTGCCAATCTGGCGGAACGCTTCGGCTTTGGGGAAGTTCGCGTGGCGCATGAGCAGAATCTGGTCCTGCCGGATATTGCTAAGGCCGACCTTTACCGCTTCTGGCAGGCGGCCTGTGAGGCTGGTTTGGCGACGGCCAATATCGGGCTGCTGACCGATGTGATTGCCTGTCCCGGCGGCGACTATTGCTCACTGGCCAATGCCAAATCCATTCCGGTAGCGCAAGCGATCCAGCATCGCTTTGCCGATCAGACGCTGCTGCAGGATTTGGGCGAAATCAGCCTGAATATCTCCGGCTGCATGAACGCCTGCGGGCATCACCATATTGGCAACATCGGCATTCTCGGCGTCGATAAGAATGGCAGCGAGTGGTATCAGTTCACCATTGGCGGTGCGCAGGGTAAGCAGAGCGCGCTGGGTAAGGTGATTGGACCGGCTTTCAGCGCTGCCGAGGTGCCGGATGTGATTGCACACCTGGCCGACGTCTACCGCGAACAGCGCCTTGAGCATGAGCGCTTTGTTGATACCGTCGCTCGGGTAGGGCTGGAGCCGTTCAAGGCGCGGGTCTATCAGCGTGAGGGGGTGAGCGCATGAATAATCTGATACGCCTGGGTGATGAGGGTGCCAAGTTGGTCGACGCTGACCCCTGGATGCTGTCGCTGACGCTGCCCGAGGCGCCAACTGCGCCGCTGATTCTGTCGCTGAGCGACTGGCTGGCGCGTCAGCCTGAGGCCGTTTTGCAGGCAGAGCAGATCAGCGCCGATGCAGTTTGTCTGCAGCCGGATGATGAAGCAGAACAACTGGAGCCTTATCTGGCCGTGCTGCCGTTGATCGCGGTGCACTTTCCCACCTTCCGCGATGGTCGCGGCTACAGTCAGGCCTACCTGTTGCGCACCCGGTTGGGGTGGCAGGGTGAACTGCGGGCGGTGGGCGACGTGTTGCGCGATCAGCTCAGCCATATGCGCCAGTGTGGCTTTGATGCCTTTGCGGTGCGTGAAGACAAGTCGGCTGAGGATGCCCTTAAGGGCTTGGCTGGCATGAGTGTGCTCTACGGCCGCTCCGCCATCGAGCCCCGACCCTTGTTTCGACGCCGAGATACGTTGTGATCAAGGGCTTATTGTTGCTGCTGGTGATGCAGGCCGGCGGCGCCTTGTTGCAGCAACTGTGGTTGCCGATGCTGCCAGGACCGGTGATCGGCCTGTTATTGCTGTTGGTGTTGCTACTGGTCCTCGGGCGCATTCCTCAGTGCCTGGAGCAGGCCAGCGTTGTGTTGTTCCAGTATTTGCCGCTACTGCTGGCCGTGCCGGCTACCGGCATTCTCCTGGGCGGTGATGTGCTGCTGGCGCAATTGCCAGCGATCAGCGGCGGGCTGCTGTTGTCGCTGCTGTTTTGCATCCCCTTATGTGGCTGGATGATGCAGCGTTTGATAGCGGCGGAAACCGATGATGACTGATCCGTTGGTGCAGGTAATACACTCGCCGGTTATCGCGATAGCCCTGACGCTGGCGGCCTTTTTGTGTGCTGTCTGGCTGTATCGTCGTAGCGGCTGGCTGGTATTGCAGCCGGTGCTGGTGACCATGCTGATTATTATCGGCGGAATCCGCCTGCTGGGTCTGGATTATCAGGCCTACCGGGAGGCCGTGGTGCCCGTCTCCTGGTTGCTCGGTCCAGCGACGGTTGCGTTGGCGGTGCCGCTGTATCGTAACGTGCGGCGCATTCGTCAGGCGCTATGGCCGGTCATGCTGACCTTGCTGGTAGGTGGTGTCGCGATCGTGGCGCTGACGCTGCTGTTTGCACGCTGGCTGGGTGCGGACGTACCGGTACTGATGACGTTGGCGACCAAGTCGGTGACCATGCCGATAGCAATGCCGCTGGCCGAACAGTTGGGCGGCATCGCCGCCTTGGCTGCGGTGCTGGTGATGCTGACGGGCGTGGCTGGTACTGCCATGCTGCCGCCGTTATTGAGTCTCTGTGGCGTGCGGCATCCCGCTGCGCGCGGCATGGCATACGGCATGAACGCCCACGCAGTGGGTACCGCCAGAGCGCTGGAGGAGGGCGATGAATGTGGCGCCTTTGCGGCGCTGGCGATGGGGGCATTGGGGGCGTTGACGGCCGTGTTGCTGCCAATGGCGTTTTTACTTTGGAATGTGCTGGTGGGTTGAGCGTAACCTGCTGTCGCACTGCGATAACAGCCAGGAACCAAAGCTGATGGGCACGGCTCTACACTATAGAGCTGTGCCGTTATGTCCGGGTTGACTGCACAAAGCGTGCATTGTGCGATCGGACTACCATGGGAGGCATATCGGCATTTGGCTCGTTACATTCCTCGCAGCAAGGAGTTATCGCAGATGGGTATTTCGAACCATGAACTTCATCATGACTTTCCACAGTACAGCGATCTGATCGACCAATTGACCGAGCACGACGGACACTTCAAGAAGCAGTTGAAGGAATATGCGGAGCTGGACAAGGAAATACAGACGCTGGAGAAGCAAAATCTGCCAGTGTCAGATGAAAACTTTACGCAGATGAAGACGAGTCGAGCGCATCTCAAAGACCAGCTATACAACACTTTGTTAAAGGCGGCCGAAGACTGAGGTCCCCGCTGAGTCAGAATAGCCAGACTGGCTAGAGTACAGTTGTTTTACCAAGTGACTCACGCAATAAAGTGTTCATATAAGAGGCCGGAGCCCCGAGCGGGGTTCCGGTTTTTTTGTTGCCTTGATTCAGGTGCGTGGATGCTCGTTAGGGCGCAGGTCAAACACCAGTACTTCGGCATTCTGCCCCTGATTAATCTCCAGCGCCTTGGCGTGTCGCAGTTTGAGCCCGTCACCTGCTTGCAGGCGTTGCCCGTTTACCGTGACCGTGCCGCTGGCTACATGCACATAAGCATGGCGGTTGGCAGGCAGAGTAAGCGTTGCATGCTCGTCGCCGTTGAACAGCCCCGCATAAACCCGCGCATTCTGATGCAGAATAAGTGCACCGTTGGCGCCGTCCGGAGCCATGATCAAACGTAGCCGACCGCGTTTTTCTGCGGCAGCAATATGCTGCTGCTGATAACCCGGCTGGATACCTTTTTTGCTCGGCATGATCCAGATCTGCAGGAAGTGAACCGGCGTGCCGTTGCTGGCGTTGTACTCGCTGTGGGCAACCCCGGTGCCAGCACTCATTAGCTGCACGTCGCCGGGCTTGATCAGCGAGCCGTTGCCGAGCGTGTCTTCATGCTTCAGCGCACCTTCGAGCACGTAGGAGAAAATCTCCATATCGCGGTGCGGGTGCTTGCCAAAGCCACCACCCGCGGCCACTCGGTCATCGTTGATCACCAACAGATCCGAAAAGCCGATGTGCTCTGGATCATAATAAGAGCCGAACGAAAAGCTGTGACGCGACTGTAACCAGCCGTGGTTGGCAATACCGCGTTCGGTGGCTTTGCGTAGCGTCGTTTGATTGGTCATGTCGGGTACTCCTGTTTTCGTTGTGGGCGTTTGTATTAAAAAGAGCCTTGGCCCGCTGAAAACAGATTACTGTCTATTCTTGCGTGGGTTAAGATGCTGAAATAGGTATCACTGTCCGCTAAGGGGTGACAATGAATCAGCTGGAAGATATGCAATTGTTCGTTAGCGTACTGGAATGCGGCAGTTTCACTGCGGCCGCCGATGCGCTGGGCCTATCCAAGCAGTTTGTTAGTCGCCGGGTTGCAGCGTTGGAAGCCCGCCTTGGGGTGCGCCTGATCAACCGCTCGACGCGTAAACTGAATGCCACCGTATTGGGTCAAAGCTATTTCGAACGCGCGCGACGGATACTGCAAGATGTTGCCGAGACCGACATGCTGGTCTCTGAGCAGGGCGCCTCGCCGCGTGGCGCTCTGCGGCTATCGGCGCCCATGTCGTTCGGCACCTTGCACCTGAGTACCTTGTTGCCGGATTTCATGCGGCTTTACCCGGATGTGAGTATCGAGCTCGATCTGAGTGATCGCACGGTGGATCTGCTTGGTGAAGGTTATGATATGGCTATCCGTATCGGTGCTCTGGCTGATTCCACACTGATCGCTCGGCAATTGGCAGCGATGGACATGGTCACCTGTGCCAGTCCGGCCTATCTGGCGGCGCACCCAGCACCGCAGACGCCAGTTGATCTACGCCAGCATGAGTGCATGCTTTACGGTCACAGCAAAACGGTTGAATGGCGGTATTGGGTCGATGGCCGTAGCCAGGCAGTGGCGGTGCAGGGACGCTATCGGGTCAACAATGGTGAGTTGGTGCGCGACGCGGCGATTGCCGGGTTGGGGTTGACCATGTTGCCAGCTTTTATCGTCGGCGAAGCGTTGGCCCGTGGCGATTTGGTTACCGTGCTGGATAGCTACCAGTTGCCCACGACCAAGGTGTACGCCGTGTACCCGCAGCATCGTCAGTCGTCATTGTTGGTACAGTTTCTGGTCGATTATCTGCGTGATGCCTTGTTAACGCGCAAATAGTGCAGGTGCCCGTGGTATCCCCTGGGCGAGAAAAGCGTAAGACTATAAATCAATGAAAGGCTGCGACCGCCTGCTGTGGCGGTCGCTCCTCATTCGTTTATTGCGGTAAGGTTTTCAGTTGCCGGCGGCGCATCACCAGATAGGCTGCCGGTAAAACAAACAAAGAGAGCAGTGGGGCGGTAATCATGCCGCCTACCATGGGCGCAGCGATGCGGCTCATGATTTCGCTGCCGGTTCCACTACCCAGGAGCACGGGCAAGAGGCCGGCGATGATGACCGCGACGGTCATCGCCTTTGGGCGCACACGTTGTACCGCGCCTTCGCGTATTGCTTCGAGAAGAGCGCTTTCGTCTTGATTTCCATCCTTGAGACGCGCCGTCCAGGCATTCTTTAAGTACAGCAACATGATCACGCCAAACTCTGCGGAAACGCCCGCTAACGCAATGAAGCCGACTCCAGTAGCGACCGATAGGTTGTACCCTAACAAGTAAAGAAACCATGCTCCCCCGGTGAGCGCGAAGGGTAGGGTCGCCATGATGAACAGGGCTTCTCCAAAGCGCGAAAACGTGAGGTATAGCAGTACAAAAATGATCAGCAAGGTTGCCGGCACGACGAGCTTTAGTTTGGCATTGGCTCGCTCCATAAACTCAAACTGACCTGCATAGCTAATGCTCATCCCGGGCTGGAGCTGAACACTTTCACCGATTTGGTCTCTGAGATCTCTTACTACGGCTGCAATATCCCGACCGCGTGAGTCGATGTAGACCCAGCCTGCCAGCCGCGCATTTTCGCTCTTGAGCATAGGCGGGCCTTCTGTTATCTGGATTGCAGCCACAGTGCCCAGCGTAATCTGGCTACCCGCAGGCGTGTAAATGGGCAAATTGCGCAGATCGGCTAGCGAGTCGCGCCATTCCCTCCCGTAACGGAGGTTAATGGGATACATCGCGAGCCCTTCGACAGTCTCACCAATGGTTTGACCACCAATGGCTCCAGCTACGATCGATTGCACATCAAGGATACTCAGGCCATAGCGACCTGCGGCTCGGCGGTCGATATCGATATCAATATAACGCCCCCCGGTCAGCCGCTCGGCAAGTGCAGAGCTGACACCAGGTACCGTCTTGGCGACCCGCTCGATTGCTTGCGTGGTTTTATCTATTTCTGCCAGGTCAGTGCCATATACTTTGATGCCAATGGGGCTTTTGATACCCGTTGCCAGCATATCGATCCGATTGCGAATGGGCGGGATCCAAAGATTTGCCAATCCCGGAACCTGTACCCTGCGATCCAACTCTTCGATCAGCTTCTCAGGCGTCATGCCCGGCCGCCATTGGTCCTTGGGCTTGAATTGAATGGTTGTCTCGAACATTTCGAGCGGAGCAGGATCTGTCGCCGTCTCGGCGCGCCCGACCTTGCCAAATACGTGCGCAACTTCGGGCAGCGTTTTTATAAGCCGATCTGTCTGTTGCAGCAGTTCAGACGCTTTCTGAGCGGATAGCCCCGGGAGGGCTGTGGGCATGTAAAGCACGTCGCCTTCATCCAAGGGTGGTAGAAACTCACCGCCGAGGTGAGTGATAGGCCACAACCCCGTCAAGAAAACCAAAGCAGCCACCAGCAAGGTAGTCTTCGGCCACCGCAACACGCCATCCAATGCCGGCTTGTAAACGTAAATGAGCCCGCGGTTTAGCGGGTTGCGGTGTTCGCCAGGGATTTTTCCGCGTATCCAATATCCCATCAATACCGGAACAAGGGTGACAGATAAACCTGCTGCTGCTGCCATTGCATAGGTTTTAGTGAAAGCTAGTGGACCGAACAGCCGTCCCTCTTGCGCTTCGAGAGTAAATACCGGAATGAACGACAACGTGATGATCAAAAGGCTGAAAAACAACGCTGGGCCAACTTCGACGGCGGCGTCGGTAATCACCTTCCAGTGCGCCTGGCCTTTCAAGGCGACCCCAGGGTGCTTACTGTGCCAAGCCTCGATGTGCTTGTGGGCGTTCTCAATCATCACAATGGCGGCATCGACCATAGCTCCTATAGCGATTGCGATGCCGCCCAGAGACATGATGTTGGCGTTGACACCCTGACGTTGCATGATGATAAAGGCGATCAAAATGCCGATGGGTAACGAAACAATCGCCACCAGCGATGAACGTAGATGCCACAGGAATAAGACGCACACCAGTGCAACAACAATGAACTCTTCTATGAGTTTGTGACTGAGGTTTTCGACGGCGCTATCAATCAACTTACTGCGATCGTAGGTCGTGACGATTTCTACACCTTCAGGCAGGCTGGCTTTTAACTCGTCGAGCTTGGTTTGGACGGCGGCGATCGTTTCTCTAGCGTTCTTGCCGCTACGCAGAATAATGACCCCTCCAGCCACTTCACCTTCACCGTCGAGCTCAGCAATACCACGGCGAATCTCTGGCCCGAGTTGGATATGCGCAACGTCTCCTAGCATGATGGGTGTGCCGGTGCTGTCGAGGCGCAGAGGAATGGTTCGGAAGTCCTCCATGGACTGCAAATACCCCCCCGCCCGAACCATAAACTCGGTTTCTGCCAGAGTAAGAACACTACCCCCCGTTTCGCTATTGGCCTCGTCCACCGCCTGTGCGATCTGCTGTTGAGTAACGCCTCGGCTGGCCATACGGACCGGATCCAGCACTATTTGGTACTGCTTCACCATCCCGCCTATAGAGGCAACTTCCGCCACATTGGGTAGGGTTTTAAGCTCGTAGCGCAGGAACCAATCCTGTAGGGACCGTAGCTGCGACAGGTCGTGCGTACCCGTGCGATCGACCAAGGCGTACTGATATATCCAACCAACGCCGGTGGCGTCTGGCCCTAGCGCTGGCTTCGCGGCAGCGGGTAGTTGGCTCTGCACCTGGCTTAGGTATTCCAGCACCCGTGAACGGGCCCAATAGAGGTCTGTTCCATCCTCGAACAGCACATAGACATAGCTGTCGCCAAAAAAAGAGTAACCACGCACTGTTTTTGCGCCCGGTACGGAGAGCATGGTGGTGGTCAGCGGGTAGGTGACCTGATTTTCAACAATTTGCGGTGCCTGGCCTGGATAGACCGTGCGGATTATCACCTGAACATCGGAAAGGTCCGGCAGAGCGTCGACAGCGGTATTTTTAATCGACCACACTCCCCACGCGACAGTAAACAGCGTGGCAAGCAGGACCAAAAATCGGTTGGCGACCGACCAGCGTATTATGGATGCGATCATGGCTTGTCTCCGAGCTTCTGAATGCGCTCAATCACCAGGCCTTCTTCGCTTTGACGCACGCCAACGCGCACCTGATCAGTCGCTTTTAACCCTGACAAAAGGGATTCATCGGCAACCCGAAAAGACATTGTCATGCCCGGCATGTTGAGGGTTTTAAAGGGGCCGTGCGACAAGCGAACTCTCCCATTGTCCAGGCTAACGATGGTGCCTTCTGCTTCGTGTAACTCTGGCTTGATGTCTGTTGAGGGGCTTAAATCTTGAGCGGTTAAGCCGCGTAGGCTTGCTTGTGAGTCCAAGAGAAACTGACCAGACGTCACTACCATTTCGCCTGTTTGTAGCCCTTCAAGTACTTCGGTTTTTGCATCAAATTCGCGGCCCGTGCGGATCTCGACTGGGCGGTAGCTGCCTTGTTCTTCGGCCACCATGACCAATGAGCGCATACCGGTGTGAATGACTGCTTCGGTAGGAATAACCAGTACATCAATGGCGCTTTGCTTCACCGATACTTCAGCAGTCATTCCTGGGCGTAGCCGCTGCTCTGGATTGGGCAGTTCTACCCGAAGACGGATAGTGCGACTGGCTAAGTTGGCTTGCGTGAGCACGGCTTGGACTTTTCCCTCCAGAGCTTTATCTGGAAAAGCCGGCAAACGAGCGGTTACCAATTGCCCTCGGGATAAATTGCTGATCTGCGCCTCAGGTACTGCAACTTCGAGCCAAACGGTATCCAGGCCATTTATCTGAGCGAGAGAGTCGCCGGCTTTGAGGGTCATGCCTTCGCGCACGTCTAAGGTGCGCAATACACCACTCATTGGGCTTTTTATGGTCCAAACCAGACGTGTTTTACCGCTACGTTCCAACTCCGCGATAGCCTCTGCTGGCGTGCCGGTAAGGCGTAGTCGCTGCTTTGCGGCTGCAAGCAACGGCGGGTCGCCGAGCTCTCTCAGTGCCAGATATTCCTCCTGTGCGGCTGCCCACTCCGGAACCAAAAGGTCTGCGAGCGGCGCGTCTTTCTTGATGACATCTTCTGGCGCGTGCGGATAGACCCGCTCGACGTAGCCTGCGGCGCGGGCTTGCACCACAGCCACAGATCGTTCGTCGAACACTAGGGTGCCAGTCGCCTCAAACGATGGGCTAATCGACACGCGCTCCACCTTCGTTACGCGCATGCCTAGGCTCTGAGTTATGTTGGGATCAATGCGAATGGATGTACCACTACCGCCTTCGTCGGCATAACGCGGCACCAGGTCCATGTCCATAAAGGGAGACTTGCCAGGTGCGTCAAACTTCTGCTGGGGAACCATAGGGTCATACCAGTAGAGAATCTCTTTTTCCGGATTCTCCGCTGCGTGTACCTCACCTGGAATAGCCAGCTCGAATAGGGCGGTAGTGCTAAATACCAAAGGCAGGCTTAGGGCGAGTGCCAGCCGGTTGAGTTGGAATGTCATGGCTGGTTCTCTCCAAAAGTGAAATGCAGTTGAGCGTTGCTCAGCGATCGGTCTCGAGCTACATCAATGCGCCGCATACGCGTTTCAACTAGCTGGCGACGTGCATCGACTACGGAGGCAAGTTCACCGGCGCCTGCGCGGTAATCGGCCATGGCGAGACGGACTTTGTCCTCAGCGAGCGGTAGTAGCGTTTGATCTATTCGCGTGAATGCGCGCTGTAAACGTTGGAACTCAGCCAAACTGCTGGTCAGCTCCTGGGTATACACACGCAGTGTTGCTTCGCGCTGCGCCTCAATTTCAGCAAGCCGATCACGTTCAGCTGCTATTTTTGGGGTCTGGCGAGAACCGCTAAAAATTGGCAGATCGAAGCTCACGCTTAGATTCACCATGTCGCCATAGTTATTGCCACGGCGTAGGTAATCGACCCCCCAACTCCAATCGGGTGTTTTGTCCGCGACTGCTTGCTTTACGTTGGCTTGCGCTTTGCGAGCCATCGGGTCAAAAGCGAGCAGCGCCGGGTGGCTGTATAGGTTCTCTTGGTAGCGATCTACATCGGCAGGCCATTGTGGCCAGTCGCCGTTGAGCGGCTGGGTCGCCATGTCGCCTACCCAACGGCGCAATTCGGCTCGAGCAACAGCTTGGTCGCGAAGCAGTTCATCTTGCTGCTCGTCAAGGAGCGCCGCCTCTTGCTTGGCAAGCACGCTCTCAGCCGTTCGCCCTGTACCGCTAGCGATACGCGCTTTGATCAGACTGGAGAAAAGTTGGTTCTCGCTGAATAGTTGTTTGAAAACACTCAGCTTCTGCTCAACTGCAAAGGTGTTGATCCACGCCTCCGAAGTGCCTTGTCGCACGCTGAGGCGTTCTATTGCCTGTTGGACATCTGCCAGCGCAACACTGGCTTGTGCTGCCTCAACTCGAGCGCGCCTTTTTGCACGATTTGGTACGTCTTGGGTCACACCGACCATTTGCATGGTCATTGCCTCTTGGTCTAGCTGCCAACGCGCATCACCTTCAATAGGTACGTTTTGCAGCCCGAGCTTGAGTTTGGGGTCGGGAAGCTCGCCAGCTGGGATTACGTCGCTGCGCGCAGCTTGTAGATTTGCGGTTTGCGCATCTAGCGAAGGCGATTCATGCTCCGCCACGCTCAAGGCTCGTTCAAGAGTTAGCGGCGACGCTAAACCGGTGAAAGACACCACGCACATGACCAAGGCGACCACATAGCGTGGCGCCCAGTACATATAGGATTTCATCTAATATAATTCCTGATCTTCTATGCGAACTCAGAGCTCGCGGTAGACAGCCCGAGGCTACGCCCGGACGGTGCTCAGAATGTGATCGGAATTAGGTGCGAGGGGGGTGCCAGACGGTGTCTAGAAGAAGAGAGGGTGTCTTCTGGTTATAAAAAGATCGCAATGGCTTTGCTGCGGGAATCTGTGGCGTATTCGCTACCGCGAGCTGAAGAATGCTAGAGGTTTTACATTCTTGGCCTACTTTGCAGACCAGGGACTTCCCCTGCTCGTGGTTTGCACAACAGCCTGGTTGGGTGCCAACCATGGGAGAGGAGCTACTCGTCATGTTTTGCATATCGGGCATAACGTGACTTGTTGAAGGCCCCATGGGCATAAGCAGTTGTGCCATGCCGTTAATGGGCATCGCAAATGCTAGTAGCAAAATAAGGAACGAGCGAATGTAGACCTTCATGCGCGGAGTTTAAGAGACCTTGAGTGCTGCGGTCAATTCTCATACGCGGATATCAGTTGAGCACTCAGGCCTTGCTATTGGTTTGAGGGCGCTCGCGGGAATTGATTGCGGAAAGTCTAAGGTATTATTTGATAAAAAGCAGACATAAAAAAACCCGCCTAAGCGGGTTTTTTTATGTCTGTACTTACCGAAGGGTAATTACAGAGCTTGGATCTGTGAAGCCTGAGGGCCTTTAGCGCCTTCAGTGGCGGTGTAAGACACTGCCTGACCTTCTGCTAGAGATTTAAAGCCGCCGCCTACTATTTCTGAGAAATGAGCAAACAAATCTTTGCCGCCGTCTTCAGGAGTAATAAAGCCAAAACCTTTTGCATCGTTGAACCATTTTACTGTGCCGTTAGCCATGTTTACTTACCTTTTCTATATCAATGAGCATTCGCTCGGAAGTGCAATAAATATTCAAATAAGGGAAGTATTGTGACTGAAGTACCGTAAGGAACGAACAATATACAAAAATCGCGCTAACTTGAAACGTCTTGCTTGTTGGGAACAAACCTACGGGGTATGCGAGGAAGAGTCAAGCTAAATAACTAACATCAATTGCTGAGCGGTTTGCGCTCCCAAGCCAGATTGTCGTTTTGGGGTGTGATCACGCAGTGTAGGCAGAGGCAGAAAACAGAGATTATCCAGTGTTGGGAAAGGTATGAAACTACATGGCTACTGGGGCTCAAAAAGCCAAGGCTGCTCATCGGAATTACCTATCGACGACGTCGAGCATTATTTGCCCGGATACGCCGCTTATTACCATCATTTGTAACCGGGAGCTGATGCAATAACGACCAAAATCTAGGAAGTCGCCTTATCTTGCAAATCTGGCGGACACGGCAGTGTTATACGCCAGAGTGGCAAATTCCCAAGTGGACATGGCGCGCCTGCTTGAGCAATTTGAGTCAGTGGTGAAATCAGTCAACCCTGTTCCTTGTCGGGGCAACCGAGTTGATTATTTGGGTTGGGCTATTACCTGCCGCGACGGATCGGTGGATGGTGGCGTACGGCGTATCTCTGCCGGCAATGGCGCGCGTTAAGTGGTCTACGGCAAGGGTAATCGGCGTGAAGCGATTCGTAGCCAGATCTGCAGTGGGCATATGTCCAAGAGGATGGGATGCCTTAGAGGCTTTGGTTAACGGCCCATATGGCGCTCGTTACATGCAACTCGAAAGTGAGGGTGAGGAGATGCCCTTTCATACCGATGCGATGCGGGAGACTTGGTGCCTGCATATCCCGCTTGTGACTATTCCAGATGCGCTGTTCCAATGGCAATTTCCCGACGGCTGAATGGACAGCGTGCATCTGCCGGTGGAAGTTTCCGGGCTGGTGCGGGTTGATGTTAAACATCGTGGGATCAACCCTGCGATTGGTGCGCAGGGGAAGGTTCATCTGCTGATGGGGTTTGGTAGGGTTTCGACAGACAAGTTGTTGTTGAAACCCTAAGATTTTATACCGATAAGGAATGGGCGTGGAACACGGCCTTGGCAGCTAACTCAGCGCAACCCGAGATGCTCAAGACTCTCAAATGTCACCGCACCGATGGCCAAGCCGTTGTCCATCTGATAGTCCGATAGTGCGGCGATGGTGCGTTCGCCTAGTCGACTATCAATATTGCCGACGCTGTAACCCCGAGAACTGAGCGCAGATTGTAGCCGGGTTATCAGTGCAGGTTGCAGGTCTGAATCGCACGCCGCGCGTCTAAGCACGACCTCCGGCTTGCCCTCGTACTTGGTAATGGCCATGCGGCGGGTTACAGCCGGTTCGGTGCGTTGCTCTACCTTCTCAGCACCTACCGCTTCCATTTTGGCAAGCGTGGCAAACTGTGGTTCGGTGTTGATCTCAACCACTCGAGCGGGCTGGTCTACCACCCAACGTGACACGGTCTTGTATATCGCCGGCGCGACTATTGTTCTGGTGGTTTCGGGTTGGATCTGCACGTTGACCTGAACTTTCTCTTCCTTCGCGGGTATTCCCACAGCGCAGAACGCCATCGCGCCGGTATTTCCGTAGCGTGTGCCCGCGGCTTGACAAGGTTCAAGTACTGTTTTGGCCTGTTCTACGGCGAGCACTTCTTCCCGTGCCTCGTACACAGCGGGTACCACGACAGAGCGCGTAGTTTCGGGTTTGACCATTACATGTTCCGTCACCTGTTTGAAGGTGGCGGGCACCACGCGAAAGGACTTTGCTCCCTCACGCGTGACAACCTGCTGAACGCCTTCCCTGAGCTGCGCCGGGGTAACGGCGTAACGCACGCTGGGTTCCTGCAATACGACTTCAACTTCTTCATGTACCGGACGCGGCTTAATGGACGCGTTTACCCAACATTGGCCCGCGGTTATAGCAGTCTCATCCGGCTGCGCGGCAGCAGCTCCCGCAGCCAGACTGAAAGATGCGGCAACGAACAGCGGAGGCAGCCTAAGAAAAGAGCGCATATATTAACTATTCCAGGTCTTATTAATCCAAAGAATCAATGGTATTGGCTAAGGCTTCAAACCACAAGGTGCTAGATCCCAGTATGGGGTGTGTACTCGCTCAAATGTTAATGTCTTTTATGATGGTTGTTTGCTGTCGGAAATCTTTAACGGTTGAAGCGTTCAATCGGCGCATTTAGGGCTTGGGCGGTGGCTTGCATATCCTCGGAGATTTGTGCCGAGTGTTTCGCCAGCTTTGCGTTCTGATCGGAGACACACGCAAGAATGGTGATCTGCTGACAGTTATCGTCGTCGGCGTTCGCTTGCTGGTCTGACGCAGCAGCCATGTGTTGCCCCATCTCGTGAATTCCGGTGATCGTTTGGCTGGTGTCGTCAAGCGCCTGTTGGGGAGACTGCGATTCCTCGGCTAGGCTGTCCACGGGATGGCTGATGTTGTGCGCAGTAGCGGCCAGCCGTTCAGTTACCTCGCGGAAGTTCTGCGCTTGAAGCGAGCCAGTGTGGCTTAGGCCTTTGACCCTCTGCATACCTCTAGCGGTATGGTGGCCATGTCAGCTTCATCGCGTTGGCGCCTCAAGGCTTGAGCGGATTGGCTAGTTGGCCGCCGTTCGAGTACGAAAATCATCATTACCAGAGTCGGGCCGGTGTCTAAGATACCGGGGCTATTCACTGCTTAGAAGCCTTTACAGGCTGTCGTTATAAATGCATCTCATAATAGATCCTGAGCTGACATTTCTTCTACCCTGATATTTTGGATTCGACACTCTTAAATTTTGGGCACAAAAAACCCTGAAAATCACTGGGATAATCAGGGTCTTAGGTCTTGCTAATTTGGTGGGCCGGGGTCGCCTTTCTTTGATCGGTAAGTTTTTGAAATAAAAGGAATATGCTGGTTAGTAAATTTTGAGGGATACACGCAGGGATACATTTCCGCTGCTGCTATGGTGTTTTTCTATTATCAGCATTGCAGTTCTAAGCAGGAATTTATGTGCTTTTGTATGCGGATACACTGGCTGGATGTTCATGCGCATTCTTTGAAAAAAAACTGAATCGACGCGCCCCTTTCTAGCCATTCTCTGGCCTTTTACCGCCAACACTATGGTGTACACCCTTAATCTTTCCAAGGTTTTGATTTTTATAATAAAAACGTAAAAATAAAAATATAAGAACCGTACAAAACCTGACATGTTTTTCGCGCTCAAAATGAGCGAGGTGCCCCTAAATTAACTCGTTCGTTGGAGTTGTCGCTTATCTGCGCGGGCCATTCCTGCACGCTTTGCTTAGTTATAAGTCGCTCTATCTTTACCACGGTCGCCCTGCACGTTACTGTAATGCGAACGCAGTCACAGTTTGCCGCATGACACCAAGGATGGCTTCTGCCAGTGCAGCGCTCGAGACGTTCCAAATGTCCCGCCTTCAAGCCCTTTGTCCCGACAATCCAGACCTGCATCTGCATTAACGTTACCCAATGGATGATTTACATGACGGCACAGCCCCCAGCCAACCGACCTTTGGCAGTCAATGAAAGGACGCTCATACAGGACTGGATATTGGAGTTGGTGCCAGGAGATGGAGCCGCAGTAGGTAACAAAACGCTGAAGCAGCGCCTTGATCACAGGGCAGAGCTGCATGACATTGTGGTTACCGACGAAGACTATTGGTCACTTCGAGAAGACTTGATTGCGCTAGGTAAACTGCAGAAAGGCAGTGGCCGTGGCGGCTCGGTGTTTCGTTTTGATAAAAACTGGAAAGCCGACAGGCAACAGAGCGAAGTCGACAACCAAAGCAGTTGGGAAGATCTTGAGGAACCTGCCAGCGACAGTCCAGAAAGCTTGGAAAAACTGCGCAGCCGCCTTTTAGACCTCAGTGCAAGAAACAGACTGCTTAATTTTTCGCATGCTCGCTCCAAGCGTTTCGCACGAATTATCGATGAGCTTCCCGATCAGCTTTTTGAGTCTCTGACCAGCGAGCAGACCATGCGCTTCGCGCCGGTTCCCGAACCGACTGAGCGTCAGTTGATTGAGCAAGGCTATCTCAAATACGACGAGCAAACAGGCAGTGTGAGCGAGCTGAAGAAACCGCCGACTGCTGAAACCTGGGCGCAGATCCTGGGTATGGAAACCAGCTACGAGCTGCCAACGGGATCAGAGGATCCCTGCGACAAGCACGCTGACGATGCGATTCAAACGCTTTACTACCCCTCCGAACTTGAGTCGCGACTTCAGATACTGCATACACAGTCACGTTTATCGCTGGATGAAACCGGTGCCAACATTCTTTACTTAGCATTCGGTTTTCTCGAATGGGATGAGTCGTTAGTCGGGAAGAACAGCGCGCGCCTGGCTCCTCTCATGCTGTTACCCGTCCGCCTGGAGAAAGGAAAGCTCAACCCTAAAACAGCGACTTTCGACTATGAGGTTGTGTATACCGGCGAGGACATTCTCACGAACCTATCGCTCCGGGAAAAGTTACGCCGCGACTTTGGTATTGCTCTGCCGCGTATTACTGAAGATCTGCTTCCGGAAGAATATTTCGCTCGTGTGCGGGACACCGTTCTCGAATTGAAGCCTGGTTGGAATTTGCACCGTTTTGCTTCCCTGGGTCTATTCGAGTTCGGCAAGCTAATGATGTACCTGGATCTAGAGCCCGGTAAAAATCAGGCCATACTCCAAAGCAGTCTAGTGCAGCGTCTGATTGGCCTCACCGATAGCGAACGACCCGAGTCCACCGCCAGTGGCTTCAGCAGCGAGCACGCTATCGACGAGCTTCAGGATGTTCATCAAAACTATCCTCTGATCGATGATGCTGATAGCTCCCAGCACAGCGCCTTGGTCGATGTAATGCGTGGTGAAGACTTGGTAATCGAGGGGCCCCCAGGCACCGGCAAGTCGCAAACAATCACCAACATGATCTCTGCCGCCATGGCGCAGGGAAAAAAGGTGCTTTTCGTAGCCGAAAAACGGGCAGCGTTGGAGGTCGTTAAAAATAGGCTCACGCGCGCCGGGCTAGGTGATTTTTGCTTGGAGCTGCACAGTCACAAGAGTCAGAAGAGCGCGGTAGCCACGAGCATTGGGCAGCGCATAAGTAATCGTGGTAGCCATCGACAACCGCGTCAGCTGAACGACCTGATCAATAATTACGAGCGATTAAAGCAGCAGCTCAATGAGCATGTCAGGCAACTGCATGCTCTGCATGCAAGCACTGGTTTAACTGCGCATCAGATACTGATGCAGGCCACCCGCCTGCGTGAAAGCCTTGCCATCCGTCCTACCGACTTCCACCCGGCTAACGCAGCCAATCTGGATAAAAACCAGATTCATGAGCAAGCGGGTTACTTCGCCCACATTTACACAAAAACAGCTGAAGAAGCAGGCCAGACTGGTCAACTGGAGACCCACCCATGGTTTGGCTGTACCAAAACGCAGATAAGCGGGCTTGAGCAATCCGACATCTTGCGCCAGTTGAAAAACGCAGTAACGGCACTTGATGAGCTGAACGTAGCGCGCACCCAGGCCTCCGGCGAGCTTCAAACAGCCGAGGTTGCAACCTTCTCACCTGATGCCATCCGGCACCTGGCGGATGCGCTCTCGGCGATGCCTATGCCAAAAGGTGATGAAGATTGGGATCTAATCAACCGGCTCGATACGGCCAGCTGTGAATCACTCCAAGACTGGCTCGTAGGCATGGGGGTTCTACCCCGCTAACACGGACACTTTCAAGTAGACTCGTGTGGAGTCATAGGAGTGTTTATGTCCAAGCGCAAACAATATAGCCCTGAGTTCAAACGAGAGGCCGTCGAACTGGCCCGTCGTTC
>Ga0207902_1000043_pt1 | contig 87589 bp, 77 predicted proteins | sample LinPmetageLP45_FD_184056 | JGI IMG/M metagenome (GOLD analysis project Ga0207902, IMG submission 184056) | Marine viral communities from the Pacific Ocean - LP-45 (SPAdes) | ecosystem: Environmental > Aquatic > Marine > Oceanic | place: Pacific Ocean | collected 2011-06-12
ATCCGGTGCGTTAGTTCATTTATTATGAGCGAAAAATAAAGCTAATTATGGACTGAAAGAATGTCAGGGAAGCACTCGTTCAGGGTTGACAAAGGGAGTCATACCAACTTTTAAATAAGGGGCGCAGGCATGTGGGGCATAATGGCGAAGCCGCCCCGCGTGTATGAGTCCCAGCGAACGCAGTGAGTGACTTAATTTTTTGTTATATGCCATTCTATAAACAACGCCCCGTACTAGAGATTGAATGTTTGATGACAGCATTGTCTTGGATTTCTGTTGTAGCCACTAAAACCCAATCTTTGCAGGGGATACCATTGCCTTCTATGTTTTCTAATTTAGAAGAAATATTTCCCGATAACAAATTTATGAATGCTTCTGAATCTATTTCTTTTAGTTTATTTAAAGCTTCTTCTTGCGGAGTACCAGTAGGAATAATTTTATATAGTTCACTTTTCCAAAACACTAATCGTTCTTCTACGCGTGTTTCCTTTGCGCAAGAGGCCAAAGCTAGCAAACTAATTAAAAACAGCTGAAACTTAAAATTTTTCACTGGCATATAACTTTAAGCTAAGGGGCGCTAGCGCGTGGGCTAAAATCCGAACGAAGTGAGTCAGCCCGCGTGTTAGCGTCCCAGCGACCGAAGGGAGTGAACTTGAGCGTTTTGTTAGAAGCAGAGCCTGTTCCCTTGGCATTTTTAAAAACTAATAGAGCCAGCATACGATTGATTATTAACACAAACAAGTAAAACGAAAGCGCTGTGATGTTTTTGATTTGACTGAAGTAAGCTGCCATTTGAGCTACCAAGTGCAATGGCGCTGCTGACTTAAAATAATAACTAGGCGATAAAGCGCCTATTGCGCAACCAATGAAGTTGAAGCGGCGAAGTTAAAACCACCAAAAGCCAGAGCGATTTTTGAAACAGCAGGTGAGGGCGGTTGAACTGTTATTTATATTAAGCGAAACGCAGTTTAGGCTGACGCCTTCTAACGCCCAGCTTTGGGGCACAAATACATGGGCTAAAATAACGAGCGAAGCGAGGGAGCCCATGTGTTTGTGTCCCAGCGAACGCAGTGAGCGCCAACAGTTGTTTGTTAGCTGCAAACCTGCTTATGAAAATATGCTCTATTGCGATATGTAAGGCAAGCCGCTACTGGAATTGGAAGAAACATAGCAATAGCCAAAAGCCAATCCATATATGCCGCAAAAACAGTTGCAGTTAATGAGGCTATACAGCCTAAAGATAGATAAACAATTAAGCGTTTAGGCGGAGTATCTGTTTTATGCGGATAAAGCGTTAGATTGTTAAGTGCAAACATACCCCAAAAACCTAAAAGACCAGCTACTACCAATAGAAATGGAACCAGCGTTGCCATTTGACTTTCGAATAGACTGTAAAGCCAAACGGGACTGAATATAACCCCAAGGGTTAACAAAATCGCGGATGGTCCAAAAGAAACAATTAAAACAACTAAATAAAGTATACTTTTCATTCTTGCAGCTAACTTTAAGCTAAGGGGCGCAGGTACGTGGGGCATAGTGGCGAAGCCGCCCCGCGTATAAGCGTCCCAGCGACCGAAGGGAGTGGCTTAAGCGCTTTGTTAGAAGCAGAGCCTGTTCCCTTGGCCTTTTTAAAAACTAATAAAGTCAGCATACGATTGATTATTAAAACAAACAAGTAAAACGACAGCGCGGTGATGTTTTTGATTTGACTGAAGTAAGCTGCCATTTGAGCTACCAGGTGCAATGGCGCTTGCTGACTAAAAATAAGAACTTGGCGATACAGTGCCTATTGCGCGAGCTTTGAAGTTAATGCAGCGAAGTTAAAACCACCAAAAGCCAGAGCGATTTTTGAAACAGCAGGTGAGGGCGGTTGAACTGTTATTTGTATTAAGCGAAACGCAGTTTAGGCTGACGCCTTCTAACTTTCCAATAACGGGCGCAGGTACGTGGGGCATAATGGCGAAGCCGCCCCGCGTGTATGCGTCCCAGCGAACGTAGTGAGTGTGTTGATTGGGTTGTTATACCCGTGCCTAATCATATATGCCAGGCGTTAAAACTTGCATTAACTTCTCAGGGTTTTCAACAGATGTAAAACCAAACTGCGAGTACAATCCGTGTGCGTCACTTGTTGCTAGCATAAACCTACGGAGACCTTGCAGATCTGGATGGGATGATATGTTTTCCATAAGTTGTTTACTTATCCCTTGACCACGATACTTTTCTATTACAAAAACGTCGCTTAGATATGCAAATGTAGCTTTGTCCGAAATAACTCTAGCAAAACCGACTTGGCGTCCATCGTTAGCATAGGCTCCAAATACAAGGGAATTGTCTATGGATTTTTGTAATGTTGAGAGCGGAATGTTTTTTGCCCAATAGGAGTTAGCCACGAAGGAGTGGATTAATTCGATGTCTAAGTCATCGTGGCTTGTACTTATATTAATTCCTTTCATGATAGCGATCCTTCAGAGGGTATAACATTAAGCTAAGCGGCGCAGTTGCGTGGGGCATAATGGCGAAGCCGCCCCGCGTAAATGCGTCCGAACGACCGAAGGGAGTGACTTGAGCGCCTTGTTAGAAGCAGAGCCTGTTCCCTTGGCCTTTTTAAAAACTAATAAAGTCAGCATACGATTGATTATTAAGACAAACAAGTAAAACAGCAGTGCAGTGATGGTATTGATTTGACTGAAGCAAGCTGCCATTCGAGCCGACAAACGCAATGGCGCTTCGTGATTCAAAATAAGAACTAGCCGATAAAGCGCCTATTGCGCAACCTTTGAAGTTAATGCGGCGAAGTTAAAACCACTAAAAGCCAGAGCGATTTTTGAAACAGCAGGTGAGGGCGGTTGAACTGTTATTTGTATTAAGCGAAACGTAGTTTAGGCTGACGCCTTCTAACTTTTAAATAAGGGGCGCAGACGTGTGGGCTAAAATCCGAACGAAGTGAGCAGCCCACATGTTTGCGTCCCAGCCCGCGCAGCGGGCGAACTTAATTTTTTTGTTAGGTGCGAAGTTTGGCTGCAATAGCATTAGCTGATTCTTCTGGTGTCATTGATGTTGTATCTAGAGCATAGGAACGGGCGTTTGGTATTGATTCGCCAAAATCAAACCTTTGCAGGTAATGACGCAAATATTCTTCTGTTTGAATTTTATTTGTGTTTTTTCTTCCGTTACTAGTTACTCGTGCAATATGCTCTTCTAGTTCGCAATTAATGCGAAAAAACTCACCTACTACCTGCATTTCGTCGAGAAGCGACAATAGACCCTGTATAAAATAGTCACTAGCTTTCGACACATAGCAAAAAGTAAATACCACGCCAGTCACTTTATTAGAGTGAAGTGTTTTGAGGGCATTCAGACACATATCTCTTTGATACTTTTCAAATCCATCGTTGCCGAAGCCAATAACGGCGCTCGCGATATCAAATGCTAAATGCTGAGGAAATACGCGCCAATCTTTTTGAGATGCTAATTGACGGGCAATAGTCTCTTTTCCAATTCCGGATGGGCCAAAAATCATGACGAATTTCATGTTTTCAATTCCTTGTAGCACCTAACTTTCCAATAACGGGCGCAGACATGTGGGGCATAATGGCGAAGCCGCCCCGCGTGTATGCGTCCCAGCGAACGTAGTGAGTGCGTTTATTGGCTTGTTAGGTGCGTGGGTAGTAAACAAGAGAACTCCCTTCTTTTAAAGCTTCGTTGTAATAACCAGTAAATCCCTTATAAGCCTCAGTATTCAACACGTCAATTTGAAGCTGATTACCTGCTAAATTAGTGATACTTGAGAAGCCGAATTTTTTAGCTTCGTTCTCCGCATTCAAAAATTCTGTTGTTGCTGACTCTTGGCGAAGAAATAGCATGCATTTATGAGTAGCACCAACATCTGGGTGAGCGTAATCGTACTCAGGTTTTTCAGTGAAAGTGCCAGTAAAACCATAGATAAAAACTTTACTCATACCAGTAGCACCTAACACCCGCATAACGGGCAAAAATACGTAGGCTAGAATACCAAGCGAAGCGCAGGGAGCCTACGTTTTTTTGTCCCCAGCGAGCGCAGCGAGTGTTAATGCGCTTGTTAGTTGCCGTAAATTCAACAGATGTGCTAACATTTGTGTGTACATTTCATAAGGAGTTTATCATGGATACCCGTATTCAGTTTAGAGTAGATGAAGAAACTAAACGGCTAGCTCAGATAATGGCCGAAAGCCAAGGACGCACTTTAAGTGACGCTTGTAGGGAGCTTACGGAAGAACTCGCTGAACAGCAACGAAAAATAATTACTCATGATCAGTGGCTTACTGAAGAGGTTAATGCTGCGTTCAGTAAATTAGAGAGTGGGCAAAGCAAGTTTGTCAGTCATGAAGAAGCGAACTTGGACATGGAAGCTCGAAAAATGAAAATTAGGAATAAAGCCAAAAAATGATCTTATGGGAAAAAAGTTCGTTGGACGATCGTGAGGCTATTTTCGAGTTTTTATACGAATTTAACCCATTAGCAGCAGAAAACACTGATGCAATAATTGAGAAGAAAGTTGAAAACTTGAACCAGCAACCTTTTATGGGAGTGGAGAGAGAGGGTATACCGGGAAGACTGTTAATAATTCCAGAGGTTTCAATGATCGTTTCATATTTCATAAAAGACGACATTATTCACATTCTTCGAGTTTTACACCAAAAGCAAAAATTTCCTGTAGGCAACTAACTTTTAAATAAGGGGCGCAGGCGCGTGGGCTATAATGCGAAGCAGCCCACGTGTATGCGTCCCAGCGAACGAAGTGAGTGACTTAATTTTTTTGTTAGGTGCGTGTACTTTTAACCCGCTCAATTTTGTAGCCTGAAAATATTGGAAGGACAAAACCATACACACTTGCACAACAGAACAAAATGAAACTGATATTGCTAAGAATGACACTGTACCCCGCAATGCTCTGTAGAAGCACGATAACTATTGCTGGAAAAAGAGTACAACAAAAATATAAAGCAACGCGAACGACCTTGCCACTACGAGAACCTCTTCCTTTAAATAGCCATATTGAAGCAATAACGGTAGAAAGAAAAAGCAAAACAAAAACGAAAAAAGCACCGCCAGCCATTATCTAACTCCAGAGCACATAACGCCCTAATTTGGCGGCACAAACGCGTGGGCTATACTGCGAAGCAGAGCCCGCGTGTTTGTGTCCCCAACATTTGTTTGTTATGTGCAAATCTTACTACGAGCTTGTTTTACCTGTTGGTAAATGTAAGCCGCCAATGATTTGATCTAGTTGTTCAAAGCTTACGCTATCGTTGAAATACAACCTATACAACCCACCAGTATTACCAGAGCCGTCAATAATACCTTTTGGAATGAGAGAAAACTGCTCAATAAGTAGATCTTCCAATTCATCTAAATCATTGTAATTTTCTGTCTCAACAAAAGTGCCGAAAGTATCCTTGCCTATTTGAACCTTAAAATCGATCATATGAAAATCAAATCATAAACCTGCACATAACTTTTCAATAACGGGCGCAGACATGTGGGGCATAATGGCGAAGCCGCCCCGCGTGTATGCGTCCCAGCGAACGTAGTGAGTGAGTTTATTGAGTTGTTAGTTTTGTGGTTAAACATCCTAGTCCTCTGGGTACTCTGACAAATAGAGTTCCAACCCCAAACGAAGCATGATTTCCATGGATTCAATCGATACTTTACCTCCACCACCCAAGGCGTCTTCCCTTGGTGAGAAGCCAATATCTGCTGAATATTCACCTGGGGATAAATTTTGATTTTCTCGCAACCAACTCTCAAGTGCTTTCATCTGATCTGGTAGTCGCCAGTTATCTGGTAAAAGCCACGCTATATGTGTGCTTTTTCCATTGTCATCTTTGTTTAAATGATCAGATATCTTAATAGGCATAAATGAAAACCTAACATTAAGCTAAGCGGCGCAGTTGCGTGGGGCATAATGGCGAAGCCGCCCCGCGTAAATGCGTCCGAGCGACCGAAGGGAGTGGTCTTAAGCGCCTTGTTATAAGCAGAACCAGTTCCTTTGGTCTTTTTAAAAACTGTTGAAGCCAGCATACGATTGATTGTTAACGCAGACAAGCAAAACGACTGTGCAGTGATGGTTTTGATTTGACGGGAGCAAGCCGCCACTTGAACTAGCAAACGCATTGGCGCTTACTGGCGGTAAATAAGAATTTGTCGATAAAGCGCCTAATGCGCAACCTTTGAATTGAAAGCGGCGGATTTGCACCTACCACAAGCCAGAGCGATGCTAATTAGCAAAGGTGAGGGCAGTTGCACTGGGATTTTTTTAAAGCCAAACGCAGTTTAGGCTGACGCCTTATAACTTTAAGCTAAGGGGCGCAGATGCGTGGGGCATAATGGCGAAGCCGCCCCGCGTATAGGCGTCCCAGCGACCGAAGGGAGTGAACTTGAGCGCTTTGTTAGAAGCAGAGCCTGTTCCCTTGGCATTTTTAAAAACTAATAAAGCCAGCATACGATTGATTATTAACACAAACAAGTAAAACGACAGCGCAGTGATGGTATTGATTTGACTGAAGCAAGCCGCCATTCGAGCCGATAAACGCAATGGCGCTTGCTGACTGAAAATAAGAACTTGGCGATAAAGCGCCTATTGCGCGACCTTTGAAGTTAATGCGGCGAAGTTAAAACCACTAAAAGCCAGAGCGATTTTTGAAACAGCAGGTGAGGGCGGTTGAACTGTTATTTGTATTAAGCGAAACGCAGTTTAGGCTGACGCCTTCTAACTTTAAGCTTTGGGGCGCTAGCACGTGGGCTAAAATCCGAACGAAGTGAGTCAGCCCACGTGTTAGCGTCCCAGCGACCGAAGGGAGTGCCAACAGCGTTTTGTTAGGCGTACAACTGAAAGTACGCAGCTTTGCTGCCACCACTAGCCAATTAGCCAGCTTGTTTAAATTGTTGAATTCAAGATAAAACAACCCTGTTCGAAAAGCTAGATGTTAACGGCAGTGCTGGATAAAAGAGCGAGTATAGAAAACTGGTGACGTAGAATTTTGGCGTTGCGGTGTTGATGAAAAGCGCGTTGCTAAAGCCGTTGAAACAACCGAGAAAGCTAGCCGCGAACACGACCTAGCGAAACAACCTTGATGCTGGAATGTCACAACTGAACCAACATTTTAATGCTGTAAGTAAATGACGCCTAACACTAAGCTTTGGGGCGCTAGCACGTGGGCTATAATCCGAACGAAGTGAGTCAGCCCACGTGTTAGCGTCCCAGCGACCGGAGGGAGTGCCAACAGCGTTTTGTTAGGCGTACGACGGAACGTACACAGCTTTGCTGCCACCACTAGCCAAATAGACCGCGTGTTTAAATTAGTGAATTTAAGATAAAACAACCCTGTGCGAAAAGCTAGATGTTAACGGCATTGCTGGATAAAAGAGCGAGTATAGAAAACTGGTGACGTAGAATGTTGGCGTTGCGGTGTTGACGAAAAGGGCGTTGCTAAAGCCGTTGAAACTACCGAAAAAGCAAGCCGTAAAGACAACCTAATGAAACAACCTTGATGCTGAAATGTCACGTTTGAACCCACATTTTAATGCTGTAAGTAAATGACGCCTAACAATTTAGTGTACGGAAAAAATCCTTTATGCAAGGTGGAAAATTTCCATATTTCATTGATTTATTATCCCAGTCTATTTTTTAAGCTCCTGATTGGCAAGTCATTAATGATAACCCCTAAAGCACACCACAAGAAAGGCGGAAAAATTCCGTAATAAATCGGACTTATGCAACTGAATATTTAACTGTGTAAATAAACAGTATTTTTACAAAGTTATTTTTGTCTAATAAATCTCAAATTCCGCAATAGTAATCCTCTTACTGTAAGTAAACCTAAAAATAAATTTATTGATACAAATAGGCATTTTTTAGCGATTATTACGCCTGATAAATCTAGCTTTCAAGCACTATAATGCACTTTATAGTGCGGTTTGAATGTAAAGCACGTCACAAAGACTAACGCGGGTTACCACAAGCAAAGCGGTGACTGAATAATCAACATTGGCAGGTAATTTTATGGCGACGAATAACCCATTTGGCCCTAAAGGTTGGACTCCCGAGCGTTTGGGGTCTCTTTCGGGAAAAACGTTTCTAATCACTGGCGCAAATAGTGGGGCGGGGTTTCAGGCTACGCGAATCTTGCTATCGAAAGGGGGGAGCGTGGTAATGCTAAATCGTAACCCTAGCAAATCAGAAGCTGCCATCGCCAAGCTACAAACCGAGTTTGGTGATGAAGCTAAAGTCAGTTTTATACCATTAGATTTAGCGGAATTGGCGTCAGTAAGGGGCGCGTCGCAAGAAATACTAGAAAAGGTGCCTAAAATCGATGCGCTTATGTGTAATGGTGCAATTGCTCAAATTTCCACACAACAGCTAACTGTCGATGGGTTTGAAAGTCAGTTAGGGGTAAACCATTACGGTCATTTTTTATTATGTGGTTTGCTCTTTGAAAGAATTGAAGCATCAAAAGGCAGAATTGTAGTGGTGTCTAGTGAAGGCCACAAAATGGGATTAAGAGCCATTCAATTCGATGACATGAATTGGGATAAGAACTACCATCCAAATAAAGTGTACAGCCAAAGTAAGCTAGCTCAAATGATGTTTGCCTATGAACTCCAAGGCAAAATCAAAGCCGCTGGAAAAAGTGTGAAGGTATACGTTTGTCACCCTGGGGCTTCTAATACTTCCCTTATTAGGGAAAGCGCGAGTTTAATGACCCGAATTTCGTGGGCATTTATGGTTAAGATCGGCCTGGCGCAAACGGCTGAAAAGGGCGCGTACCCAGAGGTAATGTGTGCCACCGAAGAAAACTTAAAAGAGCGTGCTTATTATGGCCCAACGGGGCTAATGAATTTTGGTGGCCCGGTAGGTGAGGGTAAGCTTGAATCATTTGTTGTGCAGAAAGACGCGTTAACTCGGTTGTGGGCGCTTTCTGAGAAAGAAACTGCTATTAACTGGCCGCTTTAATTTAATAAGACAGGCGCTTTATGCTTGGGCTCAAAGATGAAAAAATTAATTTTTGGTGTGGGTATCAGTATGTTAATAACAATGAATTCATCGGCTAACAATAGTAGTCAGTTAAGCAATACTCAACAGGCTGCTCAAAGCTTTGAACAAAACTCCGCTCAAAGCTTAATACAAGATATTGAGGGTAATGTTTATCGCACTGTGAAAATTGGCGATAGAGTCTGGCTGGCTGAGAATTTAAGGTCGACTAAATTTCAGGACGGTACCCCGGTTAATACGGGTTTCGTCCCGGATGATAACGACAAAAATCTATCAAGCTATGGCAGGCTTTATGATTGGAATGATGTTTCCAACTCGCGAAATATTTGTCCTGCGGGATGGCGTGTGGCATCAGATGAAGACTGGAAATCGCTAGAGACAGCTATTGGTATTGTCGAATCAGATCTTGATAAAGAAGGATGGAGAGGCGAGAAAGACGTGGCTATTACACTTAAAGCTGCGCAGCCAAATACTTTGTTTAAGCGTTTTGACCAGTCCCAAGTCAATAAGTATAAATTTTCTGCTACGCCAGCGGGTGTAAAGCTTGGTAATTGGTATATAACCCAAGGCATGTATACTGAGTTTTGGACAAGCAGTAATGCCACTGAAAAAGAGGCTTTTGCAAGAACACTTGCCTATTCGTGGTGGAACTCTCATAAGGGAGAAATTCGCCGAACTAAACTCAAAAAGAGTTATATGTTATCGGTTAGGTGCGTAAAAATGTAGGTTAAATGATGCTCCGAACAATTGTTTTAACGGTTTTATTGCTAGTGCTTTTTCTAACTACGGGTTGTGCTACCTCTGAAGCGAAGCCGCTTAATTACCAAGCAGATGATGAGATTGTTGTGCTAGCCCTCGGGTTGGGTAGAAGTGATTGGGCAATGTGGCGTTTTGCTAAGCGGTTGGAGAACGCGAACTATAAAGTATGTCTATTAGACTACGCTACCATCGGGGTGAGTGTGGCTTCGGTATTAGATGAAACAGCCAGCCAAATAGATGTGTGCCTACAAAATGCCCCCAAAGTACATTTTGTAGGGCACTCGCTTGGTGGTTTAGTCATTAGAGCATACTTGCAAAACCATGAAGAAGCCTTAGAAGCCGTGAACGTGGGAAAGGTAGTACTGGTAGGTACACCAAACAAAGGCAGTGAATTAGCCGATCATTATAATGACAGCTGGTTAATGAACCTAGGTGGGGGAATTAGCCGTGCGTTAGTCACTGGCACTAGAAGCTTGGGCAATAACCTTGATGCGGTAGATTTCACTATTGGCATTATTGCGGGCACCAAGCCGTTAGGCTTAACGAACGACAGGTTCAACGGGCCAAACGATGGTCTGGTATTAGTAGAGTCTACTAAATTGGAAGGCATGACTGATTTTATCACCATCGACGTTGGCCATTCTCAAATGCGATATAGCGAAGAAATGGCAAAGCAAACGGTTCATTTTTTACAAAAAGGCGCATTTGACCACTAGCGCCATGCTGCTCACCTTTGTTAGGTGAGCGTTTCGTAATTAGTAAATACTTTATAAAGCTGTGTGCCACTTAATACCGATGCAGACGGAAAGTGCAAAATAGGGATTAAATCGCAAGGAGCGTTTAATAAGCGGCTGCCATTATCGTTATCAAGCTCGTCAATATTTAGAATTTTCGCAAGGGGCTCACCAGCCTTAATGCTTTCCCCCGGTTTTGCCAGGTATTCCACCATGCCGCCCCAGTCAGTAAACAGGGTTTTATAGTCTTTTAGCATTACCCCTAACCGAGTCATATCATTAGGCTTAACATCACAATTGTGCAGTGCGCCTTTTGCATTTAGGTAACTGAGTATACTAAGTGCATCCACATCGCCCTCGGTGAAATTAATCACCTCTTGGCTACCCATTTCAAGCGTAAAAGCTTCAACGTTAAACTCAATATTTCGCTGCAGATTTGCCTCAATACTTTCTTGTAGTGTCCACCATGGGCAAAAAGTAGCTTCATCTAACGCACCAGCAAAAACGTTGGGAATAAAAATACAATGGGGTATGTTAAACAAACTAGCGCTGGGCTTAGCATACTCAGGCACATAAATATGGCGTGTTGAAACAGGGCCGTTATGCAAATCCAGTACAAAATCAGCGTTCACCGCTAATTGCTGTAGTTTTAAGTTTAGCTGCTGTGCTAAGCCCAAACCCCAAGGTGTGGCAAGCTTAGTATCTATCGCGTTTGATAAAAACGTTCTGAAACGCTGCTTTATGCCTTGTACCGACTCTTCTGGGGTAACGGTGTTAGCAAATTGCTCAACACTGTCTTTGTCAAAATGATAGCCTCGATTCCAATTGGTGCCGTTGACGGGGTCAAAGCGGCCCATGGTGTATTCGCCGGCTTTTATATTAGTGCCTACAGGGTTGCAATTGGGCACCAAGATAACTTCACCACAAATATCCATGTCTTTTAAGCGTTGGATCAGGTGGTATATCACTACGTTACCTTGCACTTCGGCGCCATGTATCGAACTTTGAATGTATACGGTGGGGCCGGGTCTTGCGCCTCGCATTCTGTAAATGGGCACATTCATGTTTCTGCCAGAGGCGTTTTGCGCCACGACAATATGCTGCTTAACAACCTCAGTTGTCATAACTCTCTCTTTTTAATTCGTTGTTATTCATGTCGTTGTTAGTTATTGATGCTCTCGTTAGCGCTAATGCTAGCGCTTATATTAGTGCCAATATAAGTACTTATGCAGGAACTTATAAAACGCCCATGCTAATACTTTTGTTACTCATATGCGCTAACCTTCATCAACATCTTTATTCTGATTACCACAAACATCACACTGCAGTGTGGCGGGTAGCGTCCATTGTTGCCATTCATGCTGCAAACCATCGAAGGTCAACAAGGTATTTACCGGAACTGAACCTACTCCCATTAATACCTGCATGGCAAGCAGTGCTTGGTAGGTCCCTACAATGTTCACGATGGGCGAAAAAATACCTGCTTCGGTACAGCTTAATTCAGGCGCGCTAAATAACCTACGTAAACACGCATAGCATTGGCTTTCGCCGGGTTTAGCTACGAATAATTGACCTTCAAAGCGAATGGCTGCCCCAGAAATTAAAGGAACGCCGTGTTTATAACACAAGCGGTTTATAAGGTCGCGGCTTTGAGTATTATCGGTGCAATCAAGCACAATGTCGTGCTCGCCAAACAGTTTGTGGGTATTGATTTCAGCTTTCTCTAACGCAGTAGCTCCTCCCTCTGCGCTGTCTGACTCAGTGCGTTCTTCCCTAGCGCGGTTTCCAGCAGTAAGTGGCATATTGTCTTGAAGCAAACTCGCTTCAATACTGACAATTTCACAATCGCTATTCATTTGCGATAGTCTGACTTTCGCTGCCATCACTTTTGACTGTCCAACTTGGCTTTCATCGAACAAGGTTTGGCGGGGGAGGTTGGTATGCTCAACAATATCGTTGTCTATCAGCGTAATTTTGCCCACACCACTGCCACATAAGTTCGTGGCCGCCGCATTACCTAAACCGCCTACACCAATTATTAGAATGCGAGACGACGCCAACAATTCCTGACCATCAATATCAACTTGAGGCAGTACAATTTGCCGGTTGTATCGCATTACCTGCTTAGTAGATAGCGGGGTTTTCATTTACGCATTAACCTTAGTGTAAAAATAAGTGAGCAAGTAAGGCACAGTAGCAAAAAGGAAACTGGTTGCCCAAGTAATTGACATCCAAGCTATTGAATACAATCCTTTTACCCTCATAGATAAATTGTATTATTTACGTTGTGCTTTTTAGCTTTACCACTATTTTTAATTCATATTGGTACAAGGCAATGAGTCATGCTCCCAATCCACAACAATTTTCAGGTTGGGCGCAGCATGTTATAAAATCGACTCTTTATAACAGCTCAGCGTCTGACTAAAAAACCGGAGCGCCGCTGGCGCAGTATATGTTGCCGCATACATCAATGTGGTAAGCTGAACGTAACATGATGTATTAATTTAGGCGTACTTTATCAAAGCCTGAATAAATGTCGCATATCAATTTAGGATTTCTTATGTCTGTAGTTAGTCAGCCGCTTAATTTGGCGGTACTTACCATTTCTGACACCCGCACACTTGAAAATGATAAGTCAGGGGATTATTTAACTAACGCATTAAATACTGCGGGGCATAACTTAGGCGACAGAGCCTTAGTAAAAGACGATATCTATCAGCAGCGCGCTATAGTGTCGGCGTGGATAGCAAACCCCGATATTCACGGTATATTAATTACTGGTGGCACGGGCTTCACCCACAGAGACTCTACGCCAGAAGCTATCAGTGTGTTGTTCGATAAACAGGTCGATGGCTTTGGTGAATTGTTTCGCCAGGTAAGCTACCAAGAAATTGGTACTTCTACCATCCAGTCTCGCGCTATTGCTGGTTTTGCCAACAATACTGTCATCTTTTGCTTACCCGGCTCTACAGGCGCTTGTAAAACCGGTTGGGAAAAAATTATTGCTAGCCAGTTAGATGTCGATTTTAAACCCTGTAATTTCGTTAAACACTTGGTGTCGTAATGGCCACATTTAGTCATTTAAATGCAGGCGGCGAAGCTAACATGGTAGATGTTAGCGATAAAGCAGTAACCGTCAGAGAAGCCACTGCCCAAGGGTATTTATATACCAGTCCAGAGGTTATCGACCAAATAAGCAATGCCACTATTGCTAAGGGCGACGTATTTGCCGTTGCGCGTATTGCAGGTATTCAGGGGGCAAAGCGATGCGCCGATCTCATTCCATTGTGCCACCCTCTTGCGCTCTCGAAAGTAGATGTAAACTTTGCCATCGAGCCCGAAAATAACCGCATAAAAACCACCTGTTTTTGTAAACTAAATGGCAAAACAGGGGTAGAGATGGAAGCCCTTACTGGTGTGAACGTGGCCCTGCTTACCTTGTTTGATATGTGTAAGGCTATCGATCCTGGTATGCGCTTAGAAGGCATTCAGGTACTTGATAAAAAAGGCGGAAAAACAGGGCATTGGAAAAGTGATAATGAATCGACTAGCAGCCACACCAACGACAATAAAACATTAGGTGAGTAATTTACCTTCATAGGACTCAACATGAATGTAACCGTGAAAACCTTTGCGCAATTACGTGAAATTACCCAAGAAGGTAGCTTTACATTAACGCTGCCTGAAAGTGCCATCACCATGGGTGACGTTATTACCTTGCTAAAAAGCCGTAGTGACAAATGGTCGCAAGCCCTTGGTGCCTCTGCTGGTAGCGAGAATGGCAGTGTATTAATGGCGCGAAACCAGCAACTGTGCGATATACAAACTCATGTGCAACCAGGTGACGAACTTGCCTTTTTCCCACCAGTAACAGGGGGGTAATCATGTTCGCATTAATTGGCGACGCCGATTTCGATCAACAGTGGTTATACAATCGCTTACGCCAAGAAGCTAGCCAAAAAGCCAAAGGCAATGTAGGCGCTATTGTTACTTTTACCGGCTTGGTACGAGACAACAATGCCGATGGTAATATTTTAGGTATTGAGCTTGAACATTACCCTGGCATGACAGAGCAAGCCCTAACCAACTTAGTGCAAGAAGCCATCACTCGATTTTCGCTCACCTCGGCAGGCGCGGTTCATCGTGTTGGCCGATTATATAACGACGAGCAAATAGTCTGGGTTGGCACTGCCGCACCCCATCGCGCTGCGGCATTTGAAGGCGCTAACTTTTTAATGGATATGCTTAAGCAATCTGTCCCCTTGTGGAAAAAAGAGTTCACCCGAGATAATTCTCGTTGGGTTGAGGTAAAAGCCTCAGACGACAAGGCCGCTTTGGCCTGGTTGAGAGAAAAATAGCAATGGCGGTTGGCGCAAAGATACCGGCGTGTTTAAAAATGATACTCACGTATTTAAGAATTTCCCCCGCGTTTTTAAGCATGCAAGTTGGTAACCCTAAAGGCCGCGCGGGTGCGTTTCTATCCGTTGTTTTTTTTACTCTGTGTCTTGTCTGTAATGCGGCAGTATCAGACACTACTCTCTCTTCATATGAACAGACCTACGCTTATAAAAATGCCATTGCTGATAATAATGCTATTTCCAAAAACAACCATCAGCATGATGAACACCATGAAGTAGTCGCTTCTAAGGAAGATGTCGCCACTTATGACACGGCAGTGCCCATATTGTCTTCGCCATTACAAATTGCTGTAGCCGCAAATTTTGCTAAACCTTTACGCACCATCGCCAATGATTATTTCAAGAAAACCGGGCAAGAAGTCAGTGTTACCGTTTCTTCCAGTGGAACCCTATTTGCGCAGCTTACTCATGGTGCTCAATTTGATGTATTCCTCTCTGCCGATACAGCCAGGCCCAATGCGTTGATAAAGGCAGGGCGTGTTAGCGCTGAAGATGTGCATGTTTACGCTAAAGGTAGGTTGGCCTTTCTGTCTTCTCATACTACCGCTTCAACACCACACTTTACTGCTGGGGCATTGGCTGGGAAAAAGCTGGCTATCGCTAACCCTAAACTTGCTCCTTATGGCAACGCAGCAAAGCAGTATCTTGTTAATACCAATCAGTGGAATGCTGTTTCCCCCCATATTGTGATGGGTAAAAACGTACTTCAAACCTATCAGTTTTTTACTACAGGTAACGCCGATTATGCCTTGGTGGCATACTCCCTCGCCCTAGCTGACAAGCGAATTAATTGGACTGATAAGCGAATAAATGAGGCTGATGAGCAAAATATTTCTGGGCGCAATGCTTATGTCGAAAGCGGGGTCGAAGGCGATGGGGCAATACTCATTCCCGACACCCTACATCAACCAATATTACAAAGCCTTGCAGTTACCGCCGCAGCCGACAGAAAAGCCGCAGCATCTGCATTTGCTCGTTACTTATTGTCATTAGACGTACAGGGAAATTTGCCCAATTGGGGCTATCAACCCGCTGATGATTCATTATCGGTTAGCGTAACTTCCAGTATTAATGAGAACAAGCGAGTAGATAACAGAGTCACTAGGGGTATACCATAAATGCTAGAACATAGCGCCTTTGCTGCGGTAGGGTTAACCCTAAAACTGGCCTTTTTAACCAGCGTGCTGTTAATGGTATTGGTTACTCCTCTGGCGTGGAAGTTGGCAAATTGGCAACATAAATTAAAACCCGTATTCATGTCGGTACTTGCATTACCTTTAGTGCTTCCACCCACCGTGCTCGGCTTTTACCTGTTGGTGGCTTTTTCGCCCCAAAGCCCAGTTGGGGAAGGGTGGCAATGGCTCACAGGCCATCAGCTAGCGTTTAGTTTTGAAGGCTTAGTGATAGGCTCTTTTATTTACTCATTACCCTTTGCGCTGCAGCCCTTGTATAGCGGCTTTACTCAACTCGATAAACGGTATGTTGAAGTGGCGCATTCATTAGGCTTTGGAAAAATAGAGGCGTTTTTCAGCATCATACTTCCTTTGTGCAAAGCGCCGTTGATAGTGGCATTCGGTCTTAGCTTTGCGCATACCATTGGTGAATTTGGTGTGGTGTTAATGATTGGGGGGAATATTCCAGGCGAAACCCAAGTGCTCTCAATTGCATTGTATGAACACGTTGAAGCCTTAGAATATGGCCAAGCACATGCACTTTCGTTGGGGCTACTATTGTTTTCATTTTTACTGCTTACGCTGCTGTATCGCTTTAATGGAAAAGGAGGACAAGGTTGGAGTTCAATGTCTCGTTAGTAAACCGCATTAGTGCGAAAGCCGCATTACCATCTTCCATGCAGGTAGTGGGTATTACTGGGCCATCAGGCGCAGGCAAAAGCAGTTTGCTTCGTGCGCTAGCTGGGTTCGAACAAGAAGCATCAGTAAGTGTTAATTGGTTTGCTGAAGACGCTAAACCTATTGCTAGCGCAACAGTTAACGCGCATTCAGTTACCAAGGCAATAAACGTAAATAGCGCGCCCATCCGCGTGCGGGTAGGTTTGGTATTTCAGCAGCCTATGCTATTTCCTCATGTAAATGTAAAAGGCAATTTAGCACTGGCCGAACGTCATGCTGGCTCAAAGGCGTTAAAAGTTGAGCATGCTATTGCTGGTTGTGAGTGCGAACATTTACTGCATAAATCAATAGACAGCCTTTCAGGTGGTGAAGCGCAGCGGGTGGCATTAGCGCGTGCATTGGTTAATGGGCCAGATGTGCTGATGCTTGATGAGTCGTTAAGCGCATTAGATGCGGCTTTACGCAGCAAAATCCTACGATTTCTAGTCAAAACCTGTGGGCGCCTAAATATAAAATTGATCATGGTGTCTCACGATGTTCAAGACTTGGCTCTATTCTGTGATGGGCTGATATCTGTTGTTGATGGCGAGGTAGAGGCGACGGGTTCAGTAGCTTACGTTATGGCGAAAATCGCTAGCCAAGGAAGCGTAGAAAACCCCTGTGCCATTTTAGAAGGTGAGATAATTAAGAACTCGGATGATTTTCCTCACCCGTTTACGCGTTTGAATGTAAGCGGCAATATATTGTACGCCAAAGCTACCGTGCAATGTGATAGTAAACTGAATACAAATAATAAAGACGAGCAAGGGTTGAGCACTGACCAGCATCAGCAGCGAGGAAAAATAGCCGTTTTTGCCAGCGAGGTGAGTATCGATACCAATACAAAAGTGAATGTGCCCTCTAGCAGTATCTTAAACGCGTTACCGTGCGAAGTAGTGGAAATTTACCACCCTGAAATACCGCAATCTGAAAACCAGCAACTACAAACCGCAATCGTGAGGCTAACTCATGGTAATCAAGTGTTGTATGCCAGAGTAAGCACCTTGTCGATTGAAAGGTTGAAACTTGAACCTGGTTTATCCGTGGTGGCTAGGTTCAAACTTCAGTAGGTTTGCAAAGCGTTTTAAAGTGCAGCGTTTACTATTCCTAGGTACTAACTTCCTAGATCTAAGTTCTCTAGATCTAAGTTTTCTAGGTCTAAATTCCCAGCCTTATATTCCCATTGTCTAAATTGCCGCTGAATAGCGAGAGATATGATGATCTTTATTTAGGTAAGCATCGAACCTTGCACATATTGCTCTTATATAAATGCGAGACTTATCGGGCACATTAATATATCGGTCACTAAGCTCAATAATACCGTCGGTCACTAAGGATTTAAGGCTCGTTAATTCAATACAGAAATAGCCATTGAATTTTATGCCATATTTATCTTCAATGTCTTTTTTGTCTAAATACAAATTGCACATTAAAGACATAATCACGTCTCGGCGGATGCGATCGTCTAGGCTTAACGCAATGCCGTTAGCGGTTAGCGGAATGTCGTTGTCCAACCGGTTGTAATAGTCTTTGAGTTGCTTAGGATTCTGGCCATATGCATTGCCAATTGTACTAATGGCAGATACGCCCAAACCAAGTAAATCACTGTTTTTATGCGTGGTGTAGCCTTGAAAATTTCGGTGTAATACATGGTTATGCTTAGCCATGGCTAGGGTATCGCTGGGCTTCGCAAAGTGATCTAAACCAATCATTTCAAAGCCTGTTTTAGAAAAACTTTCTACTGCCATTTGGTGCATTGCCGCTTTTTCATCCGGGGTGGGTAGAGTATCTAGCGGTATTTTGCGTTGGGCGGCAAATCTGTCGGGTAAGTGGGCATAACTAAAAAGAGAGATTCTGTCCGGTGACATGGCTTTTACTGCTACTACCGTGGTGCGAAACTTCTCCATAGTTTGTTTGGGCAAACCATAAATTATGTCTAGATTAACCGAGGTATACCCTATGTTTTTTGCATCAAACACTAAACTGGCAATGTGCGCCGTACTTTGAACCCGATTGATAGACTGCTGAACATCTACATTTATATCTTGTACACCAAAGCTAACGCGGGTGTAACCTAACTCATTTAAATCTTCTAGGTATTCACAGGTCACATTTCTAGGATCTAACTCAATCGAAAACTCTGCTTCGCTTGAAATAAGAAAGTGTTTCTTAATCAAATACATTAAATAAGTATGTTGTATTGCTGAAAGAAAACTGGGAGATCCTCCACCTAAATGAAGCGCGACTACTTTTTTATCTTTATAAAGCGATTTTTTCGCTACCATCTCTTTTTCAATATAGCTAAGGTAATGGTCGGCTTTTTCGTTGTGGCGAGTTACTATTTTATTGCAGCCACAGTAATAGCAAAGCTGTTCGCAGAAAGGGATGTGAATATATAAGCTTATGGTATCGGCGCCGCAGTTTTCAGACGCGCTCTCTAATAACCCGTCGTTCACCGACTCGAATTTAAGCGCAGTAGGGTAAGAAGTGTAACGTGGCGCCTGTTGTGCATATTTTGTAATTGTACTTGTGGCGCGATCAATTGGCGAATTCATAGTTATTTTCTGCTTAGTTTGCTAGTAAAGTAGCGAAAGACACTTATACAGAGGGTCTTTCTTTCGTGGTAAACCCATTTCATCATTGATAATAATGCAAACTAGTAAGGTGTTTATTGATCTCGTTCAAGGTTTTGCTCTTAAACATACTCATTATAGTCACTTTTCCAATTTTACTAGTACAAGGCCTGCTAGTAAGGAAAAAAACGCTCAAATTACCGGAACCTACCGGTAAAAGAGTGGGTTGTTGCCAGTGCGCTAGCAATGTCCCCAACAAGGTGCATCTTAAAGGCGATGCACATAGCGGCGTTCCGGTAAGCTGTCAGCAAATGAAGGCTCCCTTGGCGTTGCTTATTGCAGGAGATTCCGCTGCCGCTGGCGTGGGAGTATCTACTCAAGAACAAGCACTGTCTGGCTGGTTAATTAACAGTTTGTCGGAAAACTTTTGCGTTAATTGGGAGTTAAAGGCCAAGACAGGGGTTAACAGTACGGATTTGTTATCCATGTTGCAGCGGGCTAAACCCAACCTTGATCCTACGTATTATGCTAATTCAACGTCCCTATCAACAATCACTTCTACCCATAGTTTCGACACGCCTCTTCCATGCAGATCGTTCGACGTGGCGGTTATTTCAATAGGGGTAAATGATGTAACAGGTTTTACGTCCTGGCGCCGGTGGCGTAGTAATGTCACGCAAATAATCGAAATACTAAAAGCGCGATACCAGTGCAGGTTGGTGGTATTTACCGCACTGCCTCCTATGCACGAATTTCCCGCGCTACCCCAACCGTTACGTTGGGTGTTAGGGCAAAGAGCGAAGTACCTCAATACCGCCTTGCTTAAGCTGGTGAACAAATATCATGGGGTTAACGTACTCACACTAACCTTAAACCCAATAGGTAATGATCAATCAGACAACACGCTCAAATACATGGCTGAAGATGGCTTTCATCCGCAAGTTGCAGGCTATCAATTGTGGTCTAACGCTGTTGTGAAGTTAGTGAACGAAGAACTTGATGAATTGGTCGGTAAAAATAGCAATGTTGGTTGAAGCTGAAAGGTTCACCCCTACAATACATTATTCATTTAGTAGGTGTTTAAAAACCAACAATATTTATGGCTTCGCGCTGGAGGTGCAATGAAAAAAGTAACGATAGATATGGTGTCAGACGTAGTTTGCCCTTGGTGCATTATTGGTTACGAACGTCTACAAAAAGCCATCGCGCAATTAGACGATATAGAAGTAACTATTCAATTTCACCCGTTTGAACTTAACCCGAACATGCCGCAAGAAGGGCAAGATGTTCGTGAACATATAATGGAAAAATACGGGCTTACACCAGCACAAAGTGATCAAAACCGAAAACAACTTATTGATGCAGGTGCATCGGTTGGTTTTAAGTTTGATTACTTCGACGGCATGCGTATGGCGAATACCTTCAATGCACACCAAGTACTGCACTATGCAGGGGAAAACGGTAAGCAAGAAGCGCTAAAATTACGCTTATTTGCCGCCTATTTCAGTGAAAGAAGAAACGTGAATGATATAGACGTGTTAGTCAACGAAGCGGTGTCTGTGGGGCTAAACGAGCAAGAGGTAAGTGAACTTCTTGCCAATCAAACTTATGCAGATGTGGTTCGAGAGCACGAGAACTTATGGTTGCAACGTGGTATTCAAAGCGTACCTACTTTTGTGATTGGTAATAGCGGTGTTGCAGGTGCACAAGACCCAGATACGTTAGCGCAATTTATTGTTCAGGCATCTACTGAGCAATGAGTAATCAGCTAATACACCTTTTAGCCCAGTGGCATCCGCTAAAGGATGCCCACCAGTGGGTGCTGGGGCTTATATATAAGACGGAAGGCTCTTGTTACAGGAAAGCCGGGGCTGTCATGTTGTTCAGCAATGCTGGGCATCAACTAGGTGTGTTAAGTGGTGGCTGCCTTGAATCAGACATTAACAAACAAGCCCAGCGGGTAATGCAAGATGGTAAGCATCGTACAGCAGTTTATGATGATAACGATGAAGAAGACATTGCCTTTAAACTAGGTGTAGGCTGCGGCGGGGGTGTACATTTAGCGCTGTTACCTATAACTAATGATAATCACTATTTACAGTTACATACTGTGTATTCATATTTGGTGAGCGGGCAACCTTGTTTATGGAAGCAAGAAGTTAATGGCGAACTTTCCTCCTCTGTTAGCGTTTGCGACAACCAGCAAGCGAGTAGCAGCGAACAGGCTGACAACACCACTCGTGTGAAGCCTGAAGCTAAAAAAACGGCCGCTTTACTTGATACCCAAAACGGTAAGTGCTTTCTAACAGTACCTTGTGAACCGCCTCCACACCTACTTATCGTTGGCGGTGGATACGATGCCACTTTTGTGGTGAAGATGGCAGTGCAGCAAGGGTGGTCGGTGAGCGTATGGGATCCTAGGCCAGCACAGGCAAGGGTAGAGCACTTCGGTGATGCTAACTTTATTGTCGAGTCGACAGAAGCCGAAGCACTGAATTTGCATGTGGCAGAACACAATATCGATGCAGCGGTGTTGATGTCTCATCACCGACAAATAGACAGTAATGCCTTAGCAATGTTATCTCGGTACCCGCTGAAGTACGTGGCCATGTTAGGACCTATTCACCGTAAAGATGAAATATTCGCGTTAGCTGGGATTAAAGAAAGTGATTTTCAAGGCTTCTTCGCCAGCCCTGCGGGGTTTGATATCGGCGGCGACTTGCCAGAAAGTATCGCGTTGTCGATTATTGCTCAGTGCCATGCAGTACTGGCAAACAAATTACCGACATTAAAGTAGTTATGTGCAATACGCAGTTTATATACACCGCTCCTTAACAGTCTTATACATGGCCTCATAAAAAGCCCTGTGCAAGCCCCATAAAAGCCGCCTTAACTGCGTCCATAACTGCCACGAAGTAGACACGAAGTAGATAAATAGCCCCAAAATAGATGAATAAATGGGGCTTTTTATTTAAGGTTACATCGCTTTTGTTTTAAAAAAACGCAATAGTTAAAAACGCTTTCTTACCGATACACCATAGGATCGAGGTGCGCCTGCGTAGGCCATAATTTTTCCTTCTTGCACTGGCACATCGAAACCGCTTCTGGCGATATACTCTTCATCTAAAAGGTTTCTAGCCCATACAATAAGTTCGCTGTCCCATTCATCAAGATGAAGTGCAAGTCGTGCATTAATAATCTCGTATGAACCAGACTGTTTATAGGGGTCGTTGGAATCATCCAAATATACATCCCCTGTATACTGATAATCTGCGCTTATTGTGGCGTCGTAACTTGCCACTAAAAAATGATGGTTTAGCATAACCGAAAAGCTGTTTTGAGGCTCAAAGCCCACCCTGTCACCGTCTCGTGCACAATACGGGTCGGTAGGTGACGCTCGGCCCGGATCGTCAATGCCCGTATGCCATGAATAGGCTACCCAACATGTGCCTTGTTTGAAGGTATCAAAATTGGCTAACGTTCGTGAAGCATTGATCTGAAGCTCGGTGTTTGCACTCATTAACCAAGTGGTTTCAAGCTCCAACCCTTTCACATGAATGTCGCCTGCGTTTTGCAAGTTAAATCCCGTACCCGTGAAAGTAGTGGCTTGAAAGTCTTTAATGGTTGAATAATGCGCCGCTACATTTACCCGCACACCATAGTTAGGCCAATCCTGTTTTAATCCTATTTCTGCACTACGCGCTTTTTCGGCTTCAAAAGTGGCATCTAACGACGGTGAAATACGATCGGTATTAGTACCGCCTGCCTTATAGCCTGTGGCCAAACTGGTATACATTAGTTGGTTTTTACCGGCCTGATAGGCAAGCTTTAACGTGCCCGTTAACTGGCTATCATCTATTGCTTCGTTTAGGTCAGGTCGGGGGAGCACTGCGGATGAACCTAAGAAAAAATACCCCCATCCAGCTTGCTGAAAAGGCGCTAGGGCACTTAGTGAAGTTGGACTAATTGCAGTACCTGTACTTAGCGCTACGCCTATTTCATTTAACGCTGTTATCGCGGCACCTATGTTAGGTCTATTGTCGGGTAAGCCATCAATATCTGGGCCTTGTTCAGTGTACCGACCTTCTATCGACTTCTTTTCGTCGGTAAAACGCAGGCCGGTGGTCAACGTAAGCGTATCTGTAAGTAGCCAGTCAGTTTGGGCAAAAAGGGCAATACTGTCTTGTTCTTGATTTGCCGTGTGCTCAAATACGGTATTGCTGGGTGCTGCCACCCCAGAAGGGGCAATTAGCCCGCCTGTGGACGCACTGAGTCCATCAATCGCATTTGCTAAAGGAAGTAATTCAGCCCCTGCAATGCTAAAAAAGCTATCGAAAGCCGACTGTGTCGTGGTGTTAAAGGTTAGATCTAAATTTTGACTAAAGTAATAGGCTCCCACAAGGCCACGAATTTTATCGCTTTTATAATGCAGTCTTAATTCTTGAGAGAAAGACTGTTGTTTTGCGTCGTTAGTGGCAGTTAACAGATCCGCATCTGAAAAATCAGTATCTACAATATCTATGCTGTCAAAGGCGCGATAAGCCGTAATACCTACCAAAGACCATTGCTCATTAAGGGCTACCTCAATTTGCCCCGAAACGCCTTTATCTTCCATTTTTGAAATAGGGGGTTGGGACAACGACGTGGTGAAATCGAAGAAATCGTCATTACTGTAAATGGTGGCGTTAAAGGTGGGCTGAGATAACAACGCATCGGTGCCAAATTTACCAGGAATGTCATTTGCCTGAAAATTATTTTGCCAAGTAAGTGCACCGCAACAACGCTCATTTAATTCACCGTAATCGGCGATAATGCGAACGCTCACGCTTTTTGTTGGCGTATAAAGCCACTGAGCCTTTATGGCTGAGCGGTTTTTGTTATTTAAACTTTGCCCAGAAGTGGCATCGGTAATATAGCCATCACCATCGGTTTTAAAGCCTGAAATACGCATGGCTAATATATCATCAACCAACGAGAACGAAGCACCAGCGCTTACCCTTAATAATGAATCATTACCCGCCAATACTTCTACAAATCCGTCAGTATCAGTATGACTTGGCGCCACAGAGGTAAGCGTCATTGCACCTGCTGCAGTATTTTTACCAAATAGGGTGCCTTGGGGGCCGCGCAGTACTTCGATAGCAGCAATATCAACTAAATCGTTGATAAGGGCATTTTGCCGTGAACGATAAACCCCGTCCACATATAAGCCCACAGAAGATTCGAAGCCGAAATTTTGTGATGATGTGCCAATACCGCGGATGGAAAACCCTGAATTAGTCACGCTTTGATTTTGAAACGCACCAAATGCAGGCACATAGTTTTGCAAATCAAAGACGTCTTTCACCACGGTTTCAATTAAATCGTCGCCGGAAAGGGCGGTCACGGCAACAGGGACTTCCTGTAAATTTTGTGACGTTTTTTGTGCCTGAACGGTGATATGCTCTAAGGCGCTATCTTGGCTGTAAGCAAGTGAAGGTGTGCAACTCGCCGCAATACCTAATGAGACACCTAGTGCGACGAGAGTGTGCTTGGGCAGCAATTTTTTCATTTTTTATTTTACCTGACATCTAACCCATTTCAAACGAATAGCGTCGTTTGACTACAGCTAGAACCTTAGCAGTAATTTTACGCTTTGCATCATTGTGCAAAAAATAACGTAACAACTTAGTGTTGCAGTAATTTTAAGCCGCTGCAACGATGGTAGAAATAAACCCAAAACCAACAGCTTCAACGTCATTGGGGCGTGTGCAGTCGCCTTTACTCCCCATAGCCTAACATGATGTATTCCCATTCAAAATATCAATTAAACTTATGGTGCTACTTTTCTTACCATGGTTAACATAATGATAACATCAGAGAGTAGTATGACTGACATCTATCTAGTACGCCACGGACAAGCATCTTTTGGCGCAGCAAACTACGACAAGCTCAGCGATTTAGGCGCGCAGCAGTCACAGTGGCTCGGGCACTATTTCAAGCAGCGTGATATTACTTTCGATAGCGTTTTTATGGGTGACATGGTGCGCCACAGAGAAACCGCCGAAGGTATTGCCAAAGGAATAGGTTCTTTACCTGAAGCGAACATCAACAGCGAATTGAACGAATTTAATTTTCAGGCTGTGGCAACAGCATTTTTAACCCGATATCCAGATCAAAAAGTGCCAGAAGGTGCGTCTCGAGCAGAATATTACCGGTTGCTTAAAAAAGCCATGCTGGCATGGGCAGCTGATGAACTCGACCATAACTTATTGGATGAGAGTTGGGCAGGCTTCGAAGATAGGGTTGCTACTATGCTGGGCGCGCTTCAAACCACAGAGGCTAAGCGAGTCTTAGTAGTGAGTTCAGGTGGTGCAATTGCCATGATGTTAAAACACATACTCGGATACGACGCTCCAACGGTTATTAACATGAACTTGCAGATCAGAAATGCGAGTTTTTCTCAGTGCTTCGCGAATACTCGTGGCGTGCATTTGAACAATTTCAACAGCGTACCACATTTAGATGTTGTGGATAGATTGCACGCTGTGACATACAGCTAACCAGCGCTATTAGCGGATAAGGACAGTTATGAACTTTGAATATAATGAAAGAACACAAACGCTTTTAAAGCAATTAAGAGCCTTTATGCAAGAAGAAGTGTATCCAATTGAAAAGGAATATGTTCACGCGGTAGAAAATGGTGAAAATCGTTGGCAAACCCCCGTTATGATGCAAACCCTCAAGCAACGCGCTAAAGACGCGGGCCTGTGGAACCTTTTCCTACCTGAGGAATACAAGCCTTATGGCGCTGGATTATCAAATGCTGAATATGCCCCTTTGTGTGAAGAGATGGGACGGGTGCTGTTTAGCTCAGAAATTTTCAATTGCAGCGCGCCTGATACAGGCAACATGGAAGTATTGGCGAAATACGGAAATGAAGAGCAGAAAAAGCAATGGTTAGAGCCACTGCTTAATGGCGAAATTCGTTCTGCCTTTGCCATGACCGAGCCAGCAGTTGCTTCAAGTGATGCGACTAACATTGAAACCTCAATTACCCGAGATGGCGATGAGTACGTCATCAACGGGCGCAAATGGTACACCAGTGGTGCCATGAACGAAAATTGCAAAATCATGGTGGTCATGGGTAAAACCGATTTTGAAGCTGCTCGTCATCAGCAACAGTCACAAATTTTAGTGCCAATGGATACGAAAGGGGTCTCCATTGTGCGCCCAATGGCCGCAATGGGTTATTTTGATGAACCTGTAGGGCATGCTGAAGTTTTGTTCGATAACGTACGTGTTCCAGTAAGTAATTTATTACTCGGTGAAGGTCGCGGTTTTGAAATAGCGCAAGGTCGCTTAGGCCCTGGCCGTATTCATCATTGCATGCGTTTAATTGGCTGTGCCCAGCGCGCCTTAGATTTAGCCTGCGAGCGAGTAGAACAGCGTGTAGCGTTTGGTAAGCCACTTAGCAAACAGCAGTCTGTGCGCGAAAGTATTGCACAAATGCATTGTGATATTGAGCAAGCGCGCTTACTAACGCTGAAGGCTGCCGATAAAATGGACAGATACGGCAATAAGGTCTCTCGAGATATTATTGCTGCTATTAAAATTGTTGCACCCAAAATGGCCTGTAAGGTTATTGACGAAGCTATTCAAATGCATGGCGCTGCCGGTACAAGTCAAGACTACGCCTTGTCAGCCATGTACGCGTATGCCAGAACCATTCGTCTAGCCGATGGACCTGACCAAGTGCACATGATGCAACTAGGTCGCAATCTGATTGCCGAAAAGAACGCTTAAGGAGTATCTGTGGCTACGCACACGCTAGATATAGAAACGCTAAATCACTACCTAAATAAGGCGTGCCCAGAAATAGGCACGGTGTTGTCGGCAGAGAAATTCTCAGGTGGGCAATCTAACCCTACGTTTAAACTAAATGCTGATTCTGGCGTTTACGTGCTGCGTCGCCAACCGCCGGGGAAACTGCTTAAGTCTGCCCATGCAGTTGACCGCGAGTATCGCGTTATCAATGCGCTAAGTAATACAGAAGTACCTGTGCCTAAGGTTTATCACTTGTGTGAAGATGCCGACATCATTGGCAGTATGTTTTACATTATGGCCTACGTTGAAGGCACCATTTATTGGAACAGCGCTTTACCGGAAGTAGAGAGCCCGAAAACTCGGGGCGCTATGTACGATGAAATGAACCGCGTGCTGGCTGTTATGCACAGTGTTGATATTGAAGCCGCTGGGTTAACAAGTTACGGCAAGCCAGGAAGTTACTTTTCTCGCCAGTTAAGCCGGTGGACTCAGCAATACCGTGCTTCTGAGCTTGAGCATGTTGAAGACATTGAGCAGCTTATTACTTATTTAGAAGAAAACTTGCCTGAAGATGATGGGCAAATAGCCTTGGTTCATGGCGATTTTAGGTTAGATAATATGATGTTTGATATGTCTAACCTTGATGCACCTAAAGTCATTGCGGTGCTTGATTGGGAGCTGTCTACCTTAGGGCACCCGTATGCCGATTTAGCCTATCAATGCATGCAGCTGCGTTTACCGAGTGACATTGCCCACGCTTCCGGTTTGGGTGGATTAGACCGAGACGCGTTAGGAATTCCTAGTGAAGAAGAATACGTAGATGCATATTGCAAGCGACGGGGTATCGACAAGATAGACAACTGGACGTTTTACCTCGCGTTTAGTTTTTTCCGTTTAGCAGCCATCCTGCAAGGGGTAGTAAAGCGTGCACATGATGGAAACGCATCAAGCGACAAGGCAATGCAGTTAGGCGCTATGGTGCGCCCTCTGGCACAAATTGCGAATAAAACGATTCATCAAAACAGCTAAACCACCGCGCTCATTAATAAGCGAGCGGTAGGCGAAGAAACGAATTATTAGGAGTGGCTATGAAAGCGATTGTATGTGAAGCATTCGGACCAATAGACGATTTAAAATGCAAAGAAATTGATGACCCAGTAGTTAAGCCAGGTCACGTAGTCGTTAACGTAGAAGCGGCTGGTGTAAATTTCCCTGATGGGCTACTTGTACAAGGTTTATATCAAATGAAACCGCCATGCCCCTTTGTGCCAGGAAATGAAGTGGCTGGGGTGGTAGCCGAAGTGGGTGAAGGCGTAAAGCATATTAGTGTAGGCCAGCGCGTTATTGCATTATCTAATCTAGGTGGCTTTGCCGAAAAAGTACTGGTACCTGCTACGCATGTTATGCCACTACCGGATCCTATCGATGTGAAAGAAGGTGCAGCATTAGTGACTGCCCATGCTACTGCCCATCATGCACTAAAACAGCGTGCTAAAATTCAACCGGGTGAAACGCTTGTGGTCACGGGGGCGGCTGGTGGTACTGGCTTAGCGGCAGTGCAAATTGGTAAAGAAATGGGGGCAAGGGTTATAGCCGTTTGTTCTACCGGAGAAAAGCTTGCATTAGCCAAAGAGCATGGCGCAGATATACTTATTAATTACAAAGAAAAGAACTTAAAAGATGCTATTAAAGAAGCCACCGACGGCAAAGGCGCCGATGTGGTTTACGAATGCGTTGGTGGCGACACATTCCACGCTTGTAGCCGCAGTATGGCGTGGGAAGGGCGATTGCTTGTAGTTGGCTTTGCAGGCGGTGAAATTCCTCAATTCCCTGTGAACTTATCGTTAGTAAAAGGCTACTCGGTAGTAGGCGTATTTTGGGGGTCGTTTACGCAGCACGATCCAAAAGGGTTTGCTGCTAACATGCAAGAGCTTTTAACCTGGTATGTGCAAGGTAAAGTGAAAGTAGTGGTAGATGAGGCCTTACCTATGGAGCGTGCCACTGAAGCCATGGCTAAAGTGATGAACCGTGAAGTAAAAGGTAAAATGGTTATTACGCCGTAGCTTTTAAAAGAGCATCTTAAAATAAGCTCTTAAATTAACCTCTTCAGAGAACAGCCCAAAAGGCACAATAGTTAAAGCGTAAAAGCATGGCTAACCAAAGGTGATTATTCCACTAGGTGCCATGCTTCTTTATTGCCTAAGTTTTTCTAAGCTCAGTAATATGTAATAGTTCGCCGCTTGGCCCCCATAGATAAAATACCTTCCCCCACGTTTCTATAGAAACATCCGAAATCTTAAGCTTATCGGTAGCTTTTTTACATAATGAATGTGCTGTTTCAATATCCAGTACACAAACCTGCAGCATAAAGTTTTTCGCCAAATCTTCACTGTAGAAGTTCTGTAAAAAAAATTGGCAATCGCCATTTTCAAATAAGGTTAACGCATCGGAAACAAATTCACCTTTAAAGCCAATTTGGGAGTAAAACCGTTTCGATACTTCGTAATCTTTACTGGGAATGAATACTTTAATGTGGTCAACGTCCATGCCTATCTCCAACCAATGTCTAACGGACTTTTAGCAGTATTGTGGCATACTTATGACATAGAGTACAAGCGGGTTAGTGCAGACAAGTGAACGACGTTTATTTGGCAACGCATTGAGTGGTTGGCTATAAAAGGTACATGTTAATAGGCTTGAATAAGCTGACGTAGAAATAGGTAGCTAGAGCTAGAAACCGGGCGGCTAATACTTACTGACATGTTAGCATTTACCAGCAATGACTGCTATTAACAGGCTATTACTGGGCTACAACAATACCCTGTGGCAATGCAGTATGAAGTAAGCGCGTAGCGTTAGACGCAGATGACTTCTGTGTTGAAACAGAGATTAAACGTTTAAGCGCAAAAGAAGACGACTGGCTTCGTACTTTTTTTACCATTACTGGCGAATTTTGAGCAGAGTTTACATGTTGAAAGCCAGATATTTGTACTGACGAAGACGTTGCGTATTGCGTTGACAGTTCGTTAGCGAAACCGTTCGAAGATAGGCCCAAACCAACAACAACGCTGCTTACAGTAATGAAGTGTCTTAGTGTCATTTTCATAAGTGCTCTCAGTGTATAGTCTCTAAACGTATACTGTGGTTGGGAAAAAAGTCAGAAGCGACCAATAAGTCGCTTCGTCCGAAGGTTTTGTTTGTTCCCCTTCATTACAACTAAAGTCGCACTAAAACAAAACATCACTCTTCATACTTAGGTATGAGACCTAATACTTTTGGATGCCCCCCCAAACCATCAACAGGCATCTACCAAGTGCTTACCATGCTGTTACCCCGCCATCTACCGCAATAGTTTGTCCATTCATATAGCTGTTACCGGGGGACAACATGAGGATCATGGCATTCACAATTTCTTGAGGCTCGCCTAACCGTTTCATTGGGCTTCCCATACCTAGTTGGGCTTGCGCCTCTTTGGTGTTGTAACCATCCACATTTAAAATATTGGTAGGGCTATAAAAAGGGCACACTGCATTTACCCGTACATTCTTACGTCCATATTCAACAGCAGCAGTTCGAGTCACGCCAGCAACCGCATGTTTGGCAGCAGCATAAGCGCCACCTTTTGGAGCCCCGCCTAATCCAGCAAGTGAACTCACGTTTAAGATATGCCCTTGCTTTTGCGACAACATTTGTGGCAATTGGTACTTCATACCAAACATCACGCCTTTTACGTTCACAGCAAACTGAAGGTCTATTATCTCTTCGGTCATTTCATGCATAGGGGCAGGCACATGAGCAATGCCCGCATTGTTGATGGCGATATCTAAACGACCAAACTTGTCTTTTGCCAACTCCACCAAAGCTTTGTTTAATGCCTCGCTGGCAATATCGCCTGCTTTGGTGACTACATCAGTATAGCTTGCAACGTCAGCGCGACATGCTGCTAAGTTTTCTTCGTTAATATCCGATAGCACCAGCTTGGCACCTCGGCTTCCTAAACCTTCTGCTAATAAGCGGCCAAAACCGCTGCCCGCGCCGGTGATCAATATCACTTTGTTGCTAAAATCTAACAATGAATCCATGGTGGTTCCTTAAGCTTGTCCAGTTGCATTAATAAAAGTGATAAGAAGGTCGGCCAATTCAGGGCCTTTATCTTCTTGTACGAAATGTCCGCCTTTCACTACCGTGGTGTGCTGCACGCCACGACAGCCAGGTATCAAAGACCGCATCAGCTTGTCACCTCCAGCGGTTACTGGGTCGCTGTCACTGAATGCGGTCATAAATGGCGTATTAAATTGTTTTAATCTTTCCCACGCATCTCGGTTTGCTTGGGTTTGTGGATCATCAGGTGTGGCGGGCACTAATAACGGAAATTGTCTGGCTCCTTCTTTATATTCTTCAGAGGGGAAGGGGGCGTCGTAAGCATCTAATGTTTCTTGAGAAAGCGTAGATACGGTTCCGCCTTTAATCACACCTGATACAGGAAATACAGGAACATCTTGCGAGAAGCGACGCCAGTTCAAGAATGCCTCAGAGGGCTTGTGCTCACCGGTAGGTAAAAAGGTATTAGATGCCATGACGCCAGCAAAGCGGTCGGGCATGTCGGCTACCAGCCGTAAGCCTAGCAATCCCCCCCAGTCTTGGCAGAAAAGCGTTACCTTCCCTTCAACGGTTTGATTAAACCAGTCTTTAAGCCAGATAAGGTGGCGGGCATAGGTATAATCTTCCCGCCTAGTGGGCTTATCTGAACGGCCAAAGCCGATAAGATCAGGTGCGAGCACATTAAAACCTGCATCGGCCAATATCGGAATCATGGTGCGATAAAGGTAGCCCCAAGAAGGCTCGCCGTGAAGAAGAAGAATAGTGTGGCCATCTTCGGGACCGCACTGATAATAAGCCATGGCTATTTCGCCACTTACCGTATCGGTAACGTTTACGTACCTCGGCTTATAGGGAAAGTCGGTAATAGAAGAGAATGCACTTTCAGGGGTTTTTAAGACTTGCATACTTGCCCACCTCAAATGTAAATTATATGTAACTAATTATTGTGTTAGTTAACAAAAACACTAGTGAGGTGATCTGTCAAATCTTCCTTATACCTTATCGAATATGCGCTCAAGGGGAGTTGGGCACAAATAAAGGGGTTGCTGTCCATATTAAATATTGTGATGAATGTCTATAACACCAATAAACTTGGATGATTGACAACACTGCAATAACATCCAGTTAACGTGAATAACAGGATATCGTTATGACAGAGATGGAAAACAAGGCAGTGGGCTACACAGTCCAACAGGGCGTAGCAACTATTACTATGCAAAGTGCGCCAGTAAACGCGCTTTCTCGTGCAGTACGAGTTGGGCTAATAGATGGCATTGAAAGCGCATTAAGCGACGACAGCGTTAGTGCTATTGTTATCACTTCTTCTCTCGCCCTATTTTCAGGCGGCGCTGATATTAGTGAATTCTCCGGTGGCGATTTATCGCCGAACCTTCCTGAAGTACTCGACAAAATCGAAAATGCAACCAAGCCAGTAGTGGCAGTATTGCCTGGTCCTGCGTTTGGTGGCGGATTAGAAGTCGCGTTAGCGTGTCATCACAGAATTACCTTTGCTGGAAACCAAGTGGGCCTTCCAGAAGTCAACCTAGGCATATTGCCAGGCGCGGGTGGAACACAACGTTTACCGCGCTTAGCCGATCCTGCTACCGCGCTAACTATGATTGTTACGGGTAAGCCTACCTCGGTAGTGAAGCTTCCAGGTGTATTCGATAAGATTTCAGACAAGCCTGAGCATTTGCTGGAAGACACGAAACAATACTTAGCGTCACTGAATGCTGAAAATTGTATTAAACGTACCAGTGACATTACCCTGACTATGTCTGAAGAAGTGCAGGGCGTATTTGATGCCGTTACCGCACAAACGAAAAAAGCAGCACGCGGATTTTTTGCCCCCTTAAAATGCATTGAAGCGGTAAAAGGCGCATATACATTAGCCTTTGAAGATGGCCTTAAGCACGAAGGTAAATTGTTCATGGAATGCATGAACACCCCACAAGCCCGTGCACAACAGCATTTCTTCTTTGCCGAGCGAGCAGCGGGTCACGTGAGTGATTTCGACAAGAGCACGCCAGAGCGCAGTATTGAAAAAGTCGCGGTTATTGGTGCTGGCACCATGGGTGGCGGTATCGCCATGAACTTTGCGAACGCGGGTATTCCAGTCACTATGCTAGAGCTTAAGCAAGAAGCGCTAGATAAAGGCTTGGCGCTTATTCGTAAAAATTATGAAAACTCAGCCAAAAAAGGCAAGTTAACCCAAGAGCAAGTGGAAACACGTATGGCGCTGTTAAGCGGCACCACAACGTATGACGACCTAGCTGATGTAGATCTTGTTATTGAAGCTGTATTTGAAAAAATGGAAGTGAAGAAAACCGTTTTCACTACCTTAGATAAAGTCTGTAAGCCAGGGGCTATTTTAGCGTCTAACACGTCTACCCTTGATGTGAATGAAATTGCCGCGTGTACCTCACGTCCACAAGATGTTATCGGTCTTCACTTCTTCTCGCCAGCTAACGTTATGAAGTTGCTTGAAGTGGTTAAAGCTGAAGATACGTCGGCTGACGTTATCAAAACCTGTATGAAATTAGCCAAGCGCATTAAGAAGGTAGCGGTATTGGTTGGCGTATGTTTCGGTTTTGTTGGCAACCGCATGATTGAACCTTATGGCCGTGAAGCTAACCGTTTATTGCTTGAAGGCGCAAGCCCTGAGCAAGTCGATCGCGTGCTTACACAATTCGGTATGCCTATGGGGCCATTCACTATGGGTGACATGGCAGGATTAGACATTGGTTACTACGTACGCCAGTCTCGCCAAGCCTTTATTTCACATGACCCTACATACGGTGCTGTGGCAGACCGTTTAGTTGAGAAAGATCGTAACGGTCTTAAAACGGGCAGGGGTGCTTATCTTTATGAAGCTGGCAGCCGTGTTCCCATTCCAGACCCTGAAGTACTAGAAATTGCTAAACAAGAAGCTGCTCGCCTAGGGGTTACGCAGCGCGATGACATAAGCGATGAAGAAATTTTGGTGCGTTGTCTATACACCCTAATTAATGAAGGCGCATGTATTCTTGAAGAAGGCATAGCGGCTAAGTCTAGCGATATCGATGTTATCTATGTCTATGGCTATGGCTTCCCAGTTTATCGTGGCGGTCCTATGCAGTATGCCGATGAAGTTGGCCTTGGGGAAATCGTCGATAAGCTATCTACCTACGCTGAAAGACTGGGTGACTACGGAAAAATGTGGTTACAACCAAGCGACCTATTAATCAAGCTAGCGCAAGAGCGCAGTAGCTTCGCAAAATTTAAAAACTAAGGAGTACGCTATGCGCGATGCAGTAATAGTAAGTACCGCAAGAACGCCTATTGGCCGTGCCTATAAAGGTGCACTTAACAATTTACCTGCCCCTACATTAGGTGGTCATGCTATTCGTAACGCCGTACAACGTGCCGGTGTCGATCCTGCCAGTATCGACGATGTGATCATGGGCGCTGCCCTAACGCAAGGCAGTGGCGGCATGAACATCGGTCGTCTAGCTGCATTAGCTGGCGATTTGCCAGTTACCGTTGCAGGTATGACGTTAGACAGACAATGTAGCTCTGGTATGTATGCTATTGCTAATGCCGCAAACAGTATTCGCACTGGCGACACCAATATTATGGTTGCTGGCGGTCTAGACTCAATTTCTTTGGTTCAAACCAAAGCCATGAACATGTCTCGCGCGGTAGACCCACAATTAGTGGCTAAGCATAAGAATATTTATATGCCTATGCTGCAAACTGCTGAGGTTGTGGCACAGCGTTACGGTATTAGCCGCGATGTGCAAGACGAATACGCTTATCAAAGCCAAATGCGCACAGCGGCGGGTCAAGAAGCAGGTAAGTTTGACGACGAAATTGTGCCAATTACGGCCACTAAAGCCATTTTCAATAAAGAAACCGGCGAGACCAGTGAGCAGGAAGTCACGTTGTCGAAAGACGAAGGTAACCGCCCTGAAACCCAGCTTGAAGGTTTGCGTTCATTGAACCCTGTGATTGAAGGCGGGTGTATTACTGCGGGTAATGCGAGTCAACTGTCTGATGGTGCAAGTGCTACTGTCATTATGGATGAGCATTCTGCCGCTAAAGGCCAAGCGCAACCATTAGGTATTTACCGTGGTATTGCGGTAGCAGGTTGTGAGCCAGATGAAATGGGTATCGGCCCAGTGTTTGCCATTCCTAAGCTGTTAAAGCAGCACGGTCTAACCATGGACGATATTGGTTTGTGGGAATTGAATGAAGCCTTCGCAGTGCAAGTGCTTTATTGCCGCGACAAGCTAGGTATTCCTGATGAATTATTAAACGTAAACGGTGGCGCAATTTCAATTGGTCATCCTTACGGAATGAGTGGCGCACGTATGGTGGGTCATGCATTAATCGAGGGCAAACGACGTGGTGCGAAATTCGTTGTTTGTACTATGTGTATTGGCGGCGGTATGGGTGCTGCTGGTTTATTTGAAGTTATATAGGTATTTGGTATGGAAGGTTATAAAGCTCCACAACGCGACGCCATGTTTGTTACACATGAGCTATTAAACTATCAAGAACATTATCAAAAGCTTGGCTTTGATGAAGCATCAGAAGATTTAGTATCAGCTATCTTCTCTGAAGCGGCTAAGTTTTCTGAAAACAGCCTAGCACCCATCAATATGTCGGGTGATGAAGAAGGATGTAAGTGGGTAGATGGTGAAGTCACTACGCCGGCTGGTTTTAAAGAAGCTTATCAGCAATATGTTGAAGGCGGCTGGCCAAGTATGTCTCACCCTGAAGAGTTTGGTGGTCAAGCACTGCCTTATTCACTTTCTTCTATTATTGCTGAATGGTTTTCCGGTGCAAACCACTCGTGGGCTATGTACCCTGGCTTAAGCCAAGGCTGCATGGAAACTATTAAAGCGCACGGAACTGAAACACTTCAAAACCAGTATTTACCGAAGCTTATTAGCGGTGAATGGACAGGTACTATGTGCTTAACAGAAGCGCATTGTGGCTCAGATTTGGGCATGCTTAAATGCCGCGCAGAACCACAAGACGATGGCAGCTACAGCTTGACGGGGACGAAGATTTTCATCTCGGCCGGTGAGCACGATATGTCTGAAAATATCGTTCACATTGTACTTGCTCGTTTGCCTGGCGCGCCAGAAGGGACAAAAGGTATTTCGTTATTTGTAGTACCTAAGTTCAACGTGTCTGATGAAGGCGAAAAGCTAGATCGCAACGGCGTTGCGTGTGGCAGTATTGAACACAAGATGGGCATTAAAGCCAGTGCAACCTGTGTGATCAACTTCGACGGTGCGAAAGGCTTCTTGATTGGCCAACCTAATCGCGGCCTTAACTGCATGTTCACCTTTATGAACACTGCGCGAATCGGTACTGGTCTTGAAGGCTTAGCTGCTTCTGAAGCGTCTTTCCAAGGTGCATTACGTTACGCTAAAGATCGTATTCAATTTCGTTCTTTAACGGGTCGTAAGAACCAAGATGGCCCTGCAGATCCCATTATTGTACATCCTGATGTTCGTCGTATGTTACTTACGCAAAAAGCGTTTGCAGAAGGTAACCGTGCATTAGCTGCTTACTGCATGCAGTTGGTTGATGTGACCCTTTACGGTGATGATGCACAAGAGAAGACACTGGCAGATACTAAGCTTGCGTTCTTAACACCGATTGTTAAAGCCTTCTTGACAGAAACAGCGCAAGAAAGCACTAGCTACGGTATGCAGGTGTACGGTGGGCATGGTTTCATCAAAGAATGGGGCATGGAGCAGTTAGCACGTGATACGCGAATTTGTACTATGTACGAAGGGACTACAGGTATTCAAGCCATCGATTTATTAGGCCGTAAAGTGATGGGCTCTAATGGCGAATTGCTCAATGTATTTGTGCAAGAAGTGCGTGAATATTGCGAATCGCTTCGCGGTAAAGCGCAGTTCAGTGCATGGACTAATGCATTAACGTCTCATTTAGATGAGTGGCAGCAACTTACCATGAATATTGGTAAAGCAGCAGCGTCTAATCCTGATGAGATTGGTGCCGCGTCGGTGGATTACCTTATGTACTCAGGCTATGTGACAGTCGCTTATTTCTGGTTGAAAATGGCCGTTAAAGCACAAGAGCAACTTGATGCAGGTAGTACTGAGACCGAGTTCTATAAGAGTAAAATCTTAACTACTGGTTTCTATTTCGATCGCTTACTAACGCGTACCCGTTCACTTGTATCAGCAATGCATTCAGGTGCAGACAACCTTATGTCTATGCCAGAAAGCATGTTTGCTATCGAGTAAACACGATATGTAATGAAATGCCGAGCACCTGCTCGGCATTTTTATCTTTACCGTTTTGCGAAAGGCTAGGTATGCCACTAAACGCAGTAACATCTCACACCATTTCTATTCAAGATCACCGTATATATTATCTAGAAAGAAAAGGGCAAACCTCAAATAGCCCGTTACTTATCTTATTTCATGGATTCCCTGAAAATGCCCATACATGGGAAGCGCTCATCAATGCTTTGCCACCTGATTATCATATTATTGCGCCTGATTTACCGGGCTACCATCAATCAGATCCATTGACAGATAGGAGCGATTACCAAGTTCCTTCCTTGGTTGCTCGTATGAAGGAATTTGTTGAAACAGTTAGCGAAGGTCGAAAAGCGATACTAGTGGGTCACGATTGGGGTGGGGCGATAGCTTGGCCGCTAGCAGCTTTTCAACCTAATTTGTTTACTAAGCTGGTTATTTTAAATGCCGCGCACCCAAGCACTTTCACCCAAGCGCTTAAAACCAGTCGCGCTCAGCGCAAGAAAAGTGAATACATAAAATCGCTAGTGGCAGACGATGCAGAGGCAGTTTTAAAGCAGACCGATTTTGCGTTGCTTAAGGGGATGCTCGGCTCTGCTCTGTTTGACGGAGACATGCCCAAAAACGCGATGTCCAAAAGCGCCATGCCCAAAAATAAAGATCATAAAGCTAGCCCAGATAGCTACGGGCAAAGACTACTTCGTAGTTGGCGCAATACTCCAACATTGTCAGCCATGCTGAACTATTACCGAGAAATGCCACAAATGGCACCCGATGAGCACGCACCTGAAACAGAATTGTCACGCTTACGCGTACCGGTTCTACGCGTCACTTTACCTACATTGGTATTATGGGGGCGTTTAGATGATGCGTTTGATGAAGGTATCTTGAATGGTTTAACAGTGTACGTTCCCGACCTACGAATTGTGTATCACGATACGGCAACACATTGGGTTCACAGAGAGCAAGCGAATTGGGCGGCAAAAGAAATAACTGATTTTGCAACGTAGGATTATTTAAGAAAGTGTGAGAAAAGCGATATGGGAAAAGGGGCGTGGCCCCTCTCGGGGCCACAAGCACGGCATCCTGCCGTTACCATGTTGAACTGCTGTATCTTTACATGGTGCGAAGTATCTTAAAACTAGATACGTTCGTTAAGCTCGCTAGAGATAGGGCTTGATTGAAGACCTTGCTCAGCAATCCACGCTTGAAGTGTTTTACCGTCTGCTTCTGGGTTTTGTAGTTCACGACTTGGCATTTTCTTAACCAAAAGTGTACCTACATCTACCGCGTTGTTTACGATAGCAGTACGGATTAGGCTGTTGCCGTTACACGAAATACCTGAGTAGTAATCATGTAATTTTAATTTGAAATCTGATTGTACACGACGCATCTTTTTACGTAATTCGCCTTTATCGTCTGCTTGAACGATAGTACAGATGTTGGCTAGCGCTTCGTTTACATCGGCTTGTGCTGCGTTAGAGAAAGCTAGAGTAGATGCTGCGATAACTAAAGAAGTTTTAACAATTTTCAACATGGTTAATTTCCTTTCGTATTTAATGTTTAATTTAAAGTTTGTCTGTTCGGTTCGGGAATAATTAAAAACCAAATGGGCAGGTCAGAAAACATGGAAGCAAATAACAGGGTATTCCAAAGTATACCTTATACCAAAGTTGTGGGATGGGAGTTGGGTTCTAGCCCTTTATTTACAAGGTGCCAACCTAAAGTATAAGAAAAAATTGAAACGGCAAACCTACGTCAACTTATCGGTGAAAAAAGCGAAAAATAAATTTGAAAAGGTAAATGGACATGGATTTTGCTCACCTATCCAGCTCAGAATCGCTAATTTTTTACGCTTTGTTTGAATATCGTTAGATAAAAGCAGCGTTTTAGGGAAATCTGTTTTTATTAAGAAGAGTGGGCGTGGTGGAGCGATTAAATAGCATTATTGATTAGCACAATCAATTGGTAGTGTTGAACTGCAGCATTTAATTACATTATTAATAGGCGTAGATAAATAACCAATACGATTACCCATCTACGCTCTAAGAAAAAAACTCACTAAAAAATACGGCCTACGAAAAAAGCCTGTTAGCTATTGAGTAAGGCTTGGGCAGTGGTTTCATTGGTAATGAGTGAATTGATAAGTTTAGATCGCAACGCGCCTAAAATAGCGTCTTTCTTATTCATACCTGCCGCAATACCCACAACTGGCTTATCAGACGCTAGGGTTAATTTGCTACTGGTTACTCTTCGATTTACTTCGCAATCCACAATAGCGCCTTCACGATTGTAAACCCATCCGATGACCTCTCCAGTGGCCCCCATAGACGACAAGCTTTGCGTTTCGTTATCGTTAATGAAGCCATCAACATGCAGTGGCGATGTGTTGCCTAAATTACCAATGCCTACAAAAGTAATGTCTGCTTGTCGAGCCAGTTTGTGAATTCGCGCAATGTGAGCTTGTTGATGCAGTTGCTCGCGTTCAATTTCAGAACCCGCAATAACAGGCAGTGGCATGGGGTAATGTTGGGCCTTTACTCTATCGGCAATGTGTACTGCAACATCATAGCGGGTGGCTTCACCATTGTTGGCAATATTCCCTACCAAAGACACAATTTTGTGCTGCGGGCAGTTCATTAATGCTAGTTCGTCAGCACACGCGCGTAAAACGCGGCCAGTACCAAATGCAATTGTTTGTGGTGAGTCAGATTTAAGCGAGCGCTCTATGGCACTGGCTCCTGCTTGCCCCAAGCCTAAGGTAGAGTTTTCGTCGCCAACCACAGAGGGCACGACTTCACAAAATTGCAAACCGAAGCGCTGTTGAATAGTTTCAGCTAACTCCATGCAACGGGCAATAGGGTGCTCGAGTCGCACCTTCACGAGCCCTTCAGACATGGCCAGCGCCACTAAGCGCTGGGCACTTTGTCGAGAAGTATTTAAACGTTTCGCAATTTCGTCTTGTGTCTTACCGCCTACATAATAAAGCCAGCCAGCACGAGCGGCTTCGTCGAGACGTTGATTTTCTAGTTGTTGTTTTTTACTCATTTATTCTTGTTCCATCAATCAGATACCAACTTAGGGTAGGCTTGTATAAAGTTATCCCAATGGGAAATGGTTGTCGTGTGGTTTGTTGGCATATCCTTTAAATGACTCCCCCCCGTGTAATGAATAACCTGCATGTTTGCGGCAATACCAGCCTCAATGCCCGCAGGGGAGTCTTCAATAACAATACATTGTTTAGGCGCAACACCCATTTTTTCAGCCGCGTATAAAAAAAGATCGGGGGCTGGCTTCCCATTTTTTACTAAAGAGCGTGTAAATATATTGCCAGTGAAATACTGGCTTAAACCAGTACAAGATAAGGCGTACTCTGTGCGCTCGGGCGAACTGCTAGTAGCAAGACAATAGGGAACCGTTAGCCTAGATAGTAGGCTTTCAATGCCCAGCGTAGGCATCAAATTTTTAGCAAAGCTTCGCTTCAGCAAAATATGAAATTCATCTTTAATTTGAGTGGTGACAGTCAGGCCAAAATCATGATGAATTTGTTGTTCAACATGTTGCATACTTTTGCCAAGAAATTTGCTGATAAAATATTCCGCGTTAATCGACACTCCATAAGTCTCAAGTAAGCGCTGCCAGCTTTGCATCGACAACATTTCACTATCAATTAACACGCCATCACAGTCGAAAATGACAAGGCTGCTTTCAATTGTCATGTAATTCCTTAATGCATTCCAGATACGCATGTACTCCATTAAGAAGCAATTTTACGTACAAGCCCGAGAATAAACCAATTCAAGTTTACCTAATTAAGCTATTTAGCTCTATGAGTAAAATGAAGGGAAAGCCCTTTGGGTTAACACGCTACAACTGGGGGAAAAAACGCCTCTTCAGGCTATTCTTCATCATTTCTCACCATTTTGTCAGTAGAATACTTCCATTGAGGTAAATGACGAAAGAGTATTAAACAGGCTGCCAGGCCGTATCACTTCAAAATACTTATTTTACTTACGCATAACATATCGTGCCCTTACCGAGTTTTTAAGTCAACAAGCCCCCTATAGGCACAGTAATAACAGTTAAATTCAAACAAAAATGAACCTACAAGTAATAACATTTATTGGATACAAATTAACTTGTTAACCGAATTATAACGTTAGGCTTGTTAATTCCGTTTACATTTAAACATCGATATGTAAGTATTGCCCGTGAGAAATAACTCACAGCTGTGGCAAATGCCCATTTGGGTTAACGGTTACTGAGCCAAACCTAAAAATTTCCAATTATGTTTTGGATGAAGGCGTCGTTTTATGAGTGTTAACGTACTGATAATAATATTCATAACAAGTGTAGTTTTGGTAGCTAGCAGTAAAATGCACTTTGGACATACCAAAGCGGTGAATAAAGTAGCGAGATAGAAAATGAAAACAGATTCAAGCAATGTCGACATTGCACAGATAGGTGACGAGCAACTCCCAGTTGCAAAACACCAATTGAAGGGCTGGAAGCACTTCATGGGACTTTATGCTGGTGAGCACGTTGCAGCCACCGAGTTTGTGTTTGGTGCTACCTTTGTTGCCTTAGGCGCAACCATGACCGACATTCTGTTTGGTTTACTTATCGGTAATATATTAGCGGTACTTAGTTGGACGCTAATCACTACGCCCATCGCCGTAGATACACGCCTAAGTTTATATACTTACTTGCATAAAATTGCGGGTGATTCGATGACCAAGCTCTATAACTGGGCCAACGTCATCATATTTACCGTTATATCTGCCGCAATGATAACCGTATCTGCTACGGCGGTCAGGTTCGCATTGAATATTCCCGCCCAACTTGATTGGTATCCAACGAACCTGGCGTTTGTAGGTGTTGTTGCAGCGGTTGGCGTCATCGTGGTGTTTGTCGCCATGTACGGCTTCAATGCGGTGTCTGATTTTTCTCGTATTTGCGCACCTTGGTTATTCACTATGTTTGTGTGTGGTCCATTAGTGCTAATGCCAGCATTGGCTGATGCAGTAATTGGTCAAACATTCTTAACAAGTTGGGCTGACTTCATGCACATAGGATCTGTGTCGGTATGGACTGGTTTAACCCCCTCTGGTGAACAAGGTATTGGCTTACTCGAAGTTATTGGCTTCTCTTGGGCAGCAAATACAATCACCCATTTTGGTTTGATTGATATGGCTATGCTTCGTTTTGCTAAACGTAAAGTTTACGGCCTTACTACTTCTGCTGGTATGCTTTTCGGTCACTATGTGGCATGGATTTCTGCAGGTATTATGGGGGCAGGTACTGCTATTATCGTCCAAAAATCTATTACAGAATTAGACCCAGGTGATGTCGCCTTCCACGCATTAGGTCTATCAGGGTTGGTCATTGTTATTGTTGCTGGTTGGACAACCGCGAATGCTAACTTGTACCGCGCGGGCTTAGCAGCTCAAGCTATTTTTAAAGATAAATCTCGAATTAAAACCACCGCCACAGTAGGCATGGTTACCGTTGTTATCGCGTGTTTCCCATTCGTATTTACTAAACTGCTTCCCTTATTAACCTATGCTGGATTATTAGTAGTTCCTGTTGGCGGTATTGTATTCGCTGAACACGTCATCTTCCCGCGTATTGGTTACACTCGTTATTGGGCACATTTCCAAAACTTAACCCACAGCACACCTGCAGTAGCGACCTGGGGATTAGGGCTTGTATTTGGATTTGGTCTTAATGCATTGGATGTTATTTCATTCTATTACCTGTTTATTCCAACGTGGATATTCACCATTATTGTCTACACCTTGTTGGCCGCAAAGTATGGTGCAAAGCGTCAATACGTTGAAGAAAAAGCAGAAATGGATGCTTTCGATAAAGAAGTTGAAATTCAGCAGGAGCGTCAAGGCGCTGAGATTCCAACACCTGCAATAGACACGTCAATGTTATCGAAATTACTAAAAGTTGTGTCTTGGGGTAGCTTATTGGTGACGACGTTATTAGCCATTAATGCCTTCTCGTTAAGCCCAGATGTAGCCAATTACGAAAGTAACAGAGAGATGTTCTTTAACTTGGCTTTCGTATGCACAATTATTTACTTTACTACTGCTTACTGGTCAATGCGTCGCCACAAAGCACTTGCGAAATAGAGGTTTTTTATGCAACCAGCAACTAATATGCGTTTGAACCGTACTGCGTTATCTTCTCTTGATGAGAGCATCGCTGTACCTCAGTACGATGTATCTCGTGTAGAAGCCGGTATTGTTCATGTTGGCGTGGGCGGCTTCCACCGTGCCCACGAAGCCATGTACGTAGATGCGTATATGAACGTAACAGGTGACACTTCATGGGGTATATGTGGGGTAGGGCTGCGTGAAGCTGACCGTCATATGCAATCACTTTTAAAAGAGCAAGACTACTTTTATACATTGGTAGAAAAGCACGCAAATGGTGAACGTAAAGCCCGTGTTATTGGTGCCCTTACCGACTTTTTAATTGCGGGCGATAGCCCCATTGCCATTATTGATAAAATGGCGTCCGAGGCAATTAAAATTGTTTCGCTGACTATCACTGAAGGTGGGTATAACTTCGACCCCACTACCGGCGAATTTATTGCACAAAATCCTGACGTTCAGCACGATTTAGCCAATCCAGAATCGCCAAAATTAGTGTTTGGCTATTTAACGGCAGCACTTAAAAAGCGTAAAGAAATGGGCATCGCACCTTTTACGGTGATGTCGTGCGATAACATTCAACATAATGGTGATGTACTCAAAGCCATGTTGTTGTCTTATGTTCGTCTTGCGGATACCGATTTTGCTAATTGGGTTGAGGAAAACGTAAGCTTTCCTAATTCAATGGTCGATCGCATTACTCCCGCAACGACTGATGAAGACAAAGCGGCATTAGTTGAATCAGGTATTGAAGACAGCTGGCCTGTAGTATGCGAACCGTTCGATCAATGGATTATTGCTGATAAATTTTGCAATGAACGCCCAGCGTTTGAAGATGTTGGTGCACAGTTTGTAGACAATGTGGCACCTTATGAAAAATTGAAGCTAAGAATGCTAAACGCGGGTCACTCTGTGTTGGGGTTAACGGGTTCACTTGCCGGGCTTGATACAATTCATGAAAGTGTAGCCCAAACGGAACTTCGTTCTCTGCTAGCAACCTTCATGGTAGATGAAGTAATGCCAACCCTAGATCCGGTTGCAGGTATTGATGTTCACGATTACAAAAATATTTTACTAGCACGATTTGCAAATCCGTACATTAAAGATTCACTGTCCAGAATTTGTTTGGAAAGCTCAGCAAAAATTCCTGTGTTTTTGTTACCTACCATTCGTGAGAACTTAGCAAATGGTGGAAAAGTTGATATTAGTGCCCTAATACTTGCAGCGTGGAGTTTCTATTCAGATAAACGCACGTCGCAAAAAGGTACGCCGCTCGTTATTCAAGATCAACTTGCTGATGAATTGCACAATGCTGCTTCACGTTACCAAGATGATGCTTTGTCTTTCTTGAAAGTGACCAGTGTTTTCGGTGATTTAAGCGATGAGGCAGGCTTCACGCCTGTATATCAAGGTTACTTGAGCCGAATTTATAGCGGTGAGTCTATTTTAGAAATAGCTAAATCGCTAACAAGTGCACCAAACGAGCCAGCTCTCGTCTAGTAGATACAAAGAAAAGAGGCGACCTTGTGGTCGCCTCTTTAAGTGCAGATTACTCTGCAACCATGTTGAATCTTTTCACATGGTATGTGAATTTTTTATTTGTAAACGTCCGCTCAGGGCTGCTTATAATCTTCCGCTCAGGGCTGCTTATAATCTTCCGCTCAAGACTGTGGCAATTTCGTTACCTTCCAAACCATTCTCAGCAACCCATGCTTGCAACGTCTTACCGTCTGTTTCTGGTGCTGATAAATCACTCTTTGGCATCTTTTTAACTAGCAGTGAACCTGCTTCTACAGCGTTGCTCAGCATTGCTGTACGTATCAGGCTGTTGCCGCTACAGCTAACACCCGAATAATAATCTTTTAGTTTAAGGCGATAATCTGATTCTACAGAACGCATTTTCTTGCGTAGCTCACCTTTATCATCTGCTTGTACGATAGTACAAATGTTTGCTAATGCTTCGTTTACGTTGGCTTGCGCCATGCCAGATACACCCAGAGTTGCTGCGATAACTAGCGAAGTTTTAACGATTTTCAACATGGTCAATTCCTCGGTTTAATTTAAAAGTATGTTCGTTCGTTGGGTTCTATTAAACGCAAAATTTTTGAGGTTAGAAAGCCTTGGTCTAATACTAAGGTATACAGTTTAATATCTAAGTGGCGTTGAAAGGGTAAGCGCAAAAAAAGGCACACCACTAAGAAGAGGTGTGCCTTAGGGAATAACGAGTAAACGTTAATGGCTTTTAAAGTGGCTCGACACTTCCATAATCTGCTCACGCATCCACATATGGGCGTAATCGTGATCTGCACTTACGTGCCAATATAAGAAGTACTCTACGGTAGGTAGATCGAAAGGTAATTCATAAATGGCTAAGTCGTAGTGTTTAGCTAGATGAAATGGCAAACAAGCTATAAGGTCGGTTTTCACAATTGTACTGGGCACAGTTAAAAAGTGTTGGCTTCGCATAACTTCTTTACGGCGTTTACCCATTCTATCTAGTGCTACATCAATAGGGCCGGCACCTGATTTACGTTGCGACACATTAATGTGACCTAAGCGTAAAAAGGTGTCTAAATCTAAACCGTTCTTTAACGCAGGGTGGTTCTTTCGTGCTAAAACCACAAATCTGTCTTGCGCTATTTTTTCTTTGCATAAATGCGGATCGCTAAATGTGGACGCATCGGCGAAGAAATCTAAGGTACCGCTGGCCATCGCAGATACAATCTGACTACGAGGAATTTCGTAATTAGTTAGGCTAATATTGGGCGCTAGGTTTTGTAACCGCGAAACCAGCCTTGGCATTATGCTAACTTCTAGCAAATCTCTGCTAGCAAAGTTAAATGCCTTTTCTGCAGTTAAAGGGTCAAACGTATGACTCTCTTGCACGCTTTTTCTTAACAAGGCTAAGGCTTGTCTCGCAGGTACAATAATATTCTGTGCAACAGGGGTGGGTGTCATGCTATGACCGGTTCTTACGAACAATGGGTCGTTCAGCATTTCCCGTAAACGAGCCAGTGAATTACTCACCGCAGGTTGTGTAATACACAATACATCAGCTGCTTTTGTTAGGCTTCCCGCAGTATATATGGCGTCGAATACGGCGAAGAGGTTTAAATCAATTCTATTAAGATTCATTGCGCAATCCTTGTCTGGCGAGTGCCAGTATGAAAATACCAAAAAGTAACTGGCGAATTCTTTGGTTAATATTATTTTTACCTTATTGTAACAAGGTTATTTATAAATACCTATTATTAAAAGTTAATTGAAATATTCAATACATCAATAGTACTGTTCGTCTTAAATTAACTACCATTGGTCAAAAAATATGAAAACACTCATCGACTTAGAGGTTGGGGAAACCCTTGAACAAGCTGAATGGCTCACCATTTCGCAAGATATGATTAATCAGTTTGCTGAAGCTACGGGTGACTATCAATGGATACACCTTGATACTGAACGGTGTAACAAAGAGAGCCCATTTAGAACTACTATTGCGCATGGCTTTCTCACCGCGTCGGTTATGCCTAATGCCTTTGAAGGTGTACTTGCTGCATCTGACGAAATTGCATCAACCATTAACTATGGTATCGATTCATTACGTTTTTTGGAGCCCGTGAAATCAGGCGATGCAATCAAATATCACTTCAAATTGGTAGAAGTCGTCAACAAACCTGCTGGTAAACTATTTAAAATGGAATCAAGCTGCGAGCTGGCCTCGTCAGGCAAACCAGCACTGGTGGGGACTTTTCTTATGTTGGCAGTAATGCAACCTAGCGAGTAATAAATTCGCTGTGAGTACACTATATTTTTACTGTGTACTCTACTGGCTAGGAGGCTCGCCCGCGTTGTTGGGGATGTTGGTAGTTTGAACATCAATACGCGGGCTCTCTTGTTCGGTATTAATGGCGCGTATTGGATAGGGAATAATAATACCTTCTGCGGCATATCGCTTATGTAATGCCTTTATGAATGCTGATTTTATAAAGAAGCGATGGAAGTACTCTTTTGCTCTCAACATCACCGTGAAATTGATGCTGGAATTATCAAAGGTGTGGTACACCACGAAGGTATCGTAATCATCAATTCCCCATTCATGGGAAACCAATATTTCTTTGGCTACCTCAAGGGTGACTTTCTCTACGTGCTCAAGATCAGAGTTATAATGTACACCTACATCAACCGGTACTGATAACTCTTTACTCGGGTAGAAATAATTAATTATCTTAGATTCAGCTAATACACTATTTGGTACAATAATAGTGTTGTTGGGTAACATTTTTATCCACGTGGAGCGCCAACCAATACGCTCTACAAAACCTTGCTCTTTACTCTCTAATTCAATGAAGTCGCCTACTCTAATAGGCTTGTCCATAACCAGTTGTACCCCTGAAAAGAAGTTCTCTAGAGTGGGTTGAAGGGCAAGCGCAACGGCAAGCGATGTGATACCTAACGACGCGATAATAGGGGTAATTGAAATGCCTAACGTACCCAACATTATTAATATACCAATACCTACGATAAGGCCTTTCACTATGCCTTTAATAATGCCCGTGCTACTTCTAAGTGAATCTGAGCGCTGTGTTTGATTGGCAAGTAACCCAACAGCAAAACGATTTAAGAAAAGAATAGCGGCAGTGATCAGTAATATTTTAGACGCAAGGGAAATTGAGCTCGCATAGGACGCGTTTACAATACCGTACTTGTCGAACAGCCAGTTTAAAATCCAAATATCGATGACGAAAATAAGGATGGTGAGGGGCAGGTTTAAAGAGTGTGCCAGTAACGAGTCGTAGAAATGTGAGGTGCGATCGGTAAGCAACAAAAACTTTCGTAGAAAGATGCGCTTAATTAAGAACATAAAAAGGTTCGCAATTATCACAGTAAAGGTGATAACTAATTCAGGCACTAACAGTAAGCCTGCAAAGTCAACTTCTGGCATGGCTATCCCTTGACCAATAACATACAAATACGCGACGAAGTCATTCACACTAAGACCGATTTGAAATCAATGCGTGAATATACACACTTACATGCAGCAAATAACGTTCCAGCCAAGTTTACTCAATTGAATCTAGAGAGTAATTAAGAGTATCGGGGTTTATTATTATCCGCAAAGTCGTTGATTGTTATTACTATAGGCCTTTCAACACGGGTAGTCGCGGCATGTTTGTGATTTTACTTAAAAGGAGTGTCAGTGTTAGGCCGCGAAGAAGTAAGCTGGGAAGTTGTTTGATTCAACGCCAAACAAATGCACTAAGTTAGTGCAAATCGGTTTTTCTTTTATTCTTATATTTTCATCTTCAAATCGTTAAAAAGACATACCAATTGCAAGACCGGCAACCACAGCGCTTTCATGGTTTCTATGATAGTCATAGTGCAGTTGCGGCGAGACCGTAATACCAGATATCTCGAACTCATATAAAAACCTAATCGTGCAACTTCCATTTTATGGCTACCGTGAAATTCTACCCCGGGGCCAATCTGGGCGATAAAGCGGTTAGTAATGTGGAGGTCCGCAACCAGTAAATACGTGTAGGCGTCTAAATCTTCAAATGCATATTCGGCAACGAAGCCAAGCCCCAAGAAATCGCTAATACGATATTCATAGTCAATACCTAGGGTAAACGCATTACCGCACTCTTCTGTATACGTTGTGCCTACAAGGGCGGAAAGATGATGAGGTGACGTTTGCCAATGATGAGCATTTCCTTTTGCAGCAACAGTAGGGGCAAATGCCAAGGCTGTAATCAATCCTGTAGCTATTTGTAATCGCATGGTGTGCTCACTACTCTTTATGGTGTATTCCTAGAAAAACGTTTCTAACACTCCCTAAATCGTAGGTAAGATATTAAAAGCTTACCAATGAACTTTAGTTGAAATGCACATAAAACAGATAAATTAGTCATTCCACTTCTATTACTTAAATAGGTAAACTCTAGGCAAGGGGTGCTGACAAGAAGGGCAACTGAAAGCTCATCTAGAGGCAATAACAAATTAATAGTAAGGAGCGCTGCGATGAATAACGAAGAAGAAACGACTAAGTTCCTGGAGGCTTGTACTACTCAGCTTGTTAGTTTGTACAACGCAAGTAAAGAAGGAAAAAACGTAGATGCAGATAAATACCGGGTGCAAGGGTTTATGCATGCAGGCGAGCTTCTTGGGGTAATAAGCAAAGGCGAAGGGCAGGCGCTTATCGCTGACTTACACTTACAGGTTTTTGGAGAAACCATTGACGAAAGAGCAAAAAGAAAGAGTAAACTGGAAGCGTTAAAGGCGTCAGATCCAGATGCCTATATTGAAATTCCAGCGATAGAAAGACGTTAACTGGCATTAAGCATTTGTATTGTAAGCCACGACTATAGGCGTCTACAGCGTGGCCTAAATACAATATTCGTGTGAAGTTAATTAGATGCGTCTTCAGCACCTTCTTCAATCGCTTCACCAGCGCTTTGAATGTCTTCTCCCGCACCTTCTACCGTTGCACAGCCATTCATACCTACTACAGCAGATGAAAACAACAGGGCAGTAAAACTACCTCTAAGTAATTTCGATGTTAAAAATGACGACAAAACTGACTTTTTCATGGCATATCTCCTGGTTTAATAATCAATGTTACTTTGATGCTTTACTCATCACTTGCTTCGCCATCCGCATCTGGTTGATCGCCAGAACTGCGAGTTGGACTAGATTCGGTTTCTAATGTGGCCTCTTGCTTTTCAAGCATATTGTTAAGGTTATCGCTTCCCTTGGAATTAAAATCCAATGTACGAATAGGGAAGGGAATTAAGATATCGTTTTCTTCCAATACACGTTTAACAGTGCATATCGCTTCATGGCGTACCACCATAAAGCCGGGGTCGCCTGGGTATCGTATCCAAAACCAAAGCAATAGATTAATACTAGAATCACCAAATGACGCTGCGTAAACCGCCGTTTCGTCTTTCTTTATTACATAGTCTTTTTCATTCATAGCGTCGGTAATGACTTCGGCGGCTTTTTCAATGTCATCGGCATAGGAAATGCCAACAGGAACCTCAATACGTCTAATACCTTCCACTGAGTAATTAGTTAAGATATTTCTAAAGAGAATTTTATTGGGAATGATTTCACGTTGCCCGTAAAAGGTAGATACCAAGGTGTTTCGCAGGTTAATTTCCTCTACCGTGCCGAAAACCCCCTCAGCTTTAACCACATCACCGATTTCGAATGGTTTACGAATACCCATCGCAATTCCCGCAATAAGGTTTTCCGTCATATCTTGAAAAGCAAAGCCGATGGCCAAACCCACAATACCCGCACCGGCAAGTAACGAAGTAACCGTTCCCTTAAGGCCAACAAAATCCAGCGCAATGAAAATACCGAAGACAACAATGAGCGACTTAATAATAGAGGTAAGTAATTTGGCGATTTGTCGAGACTCGAATGCTCTTCGCATTACCTTTCCGACAATATTTCCGACTACTTTTGCCAGTATTCCGAAAACAATAGCGATTAATATTGCTACTACAAAGTTGGGTAAGTGCTTAATTCCGCTCTCGATCCAACCCTCAAGCTTCTGGTTTATCAGTTGGTAAAAGTCATCAATATTCGGAAAATCCATAGAACTCTTTCATTTAGCAAACAATATGCAGTGTCTATTCAAGATTTATTCCGTCATAGTTTTTCTTTAACTTTATGTTTTGTAAAAGAAAATTAAATCGGTTTTTTTGGCGGTGAAAAATTGATAAGCAAAAAATACAAGAGTGGGAAATAACTACGCAATAACTAAATGAATTTTATAGGTGTTAGACAAAAGTTTGTGTGGTCTGACCATGTGTAAAATTAATGTAAATGTATTATTCACAATAAATTTACAAAGTGTGTGATGACGCTTAACATCAATATTGCAGGTCAAAGATTGTTCATTGACCTTTCACAATAACAATGAGAAATCGTCCAGCCTGTTGCTAGCGGAAAGTGTGGGTTTTACCGGTAGTGATGCGCCCAGATTTGGAATCACACTATGAAATTTAAAACGCGTAAGACTGCAGTAGCTGCCTTAGTCAGTTCTGCCTTATTTTGTTCTCCTTTTTTAGCGTATGCGCAAGATGCTAACGAAGAAGTTGAAGCTGAATCTAAAAGTAAAAAAGATGTAGAGTTAATTCTCGTTACAGGGAGCTTTGTTCGTCGCAGTGAGAACTTTGAGTCACCTTCACCGTTAGCGGTAGTAGACAGCGTTGCTATCGATTCAATAGGTGCTAAAAATATAGCGGATATTACACAAACATTAACGATTAATACTGGCGCAGAGAACAACCCTGATGCCTTTACACAAAACGCCACAGCCGGCACCTCAAACATTAACTTACGTGGGTTGGGTGTTGCATCTACCTTAGTATTGTTAAACAACAAACGCCAAGTGGTAACCGCTCAACCTACGAACGAAGGGTTAAATTTCGTAGATACAAGTTCACTCGTGCCTATGATTGCCATTGATAGAATGGAAGTCGTAAAAGACGGTGCATCAGCCTTGTACGGTTCTGATGCGGTTGCAGGGGTGGTCAACTTTATTACCAAACGTAATTACGATGGTGCGATGGTCAGTGTTGATTATCAAGACGGCGCCCATGGCGATAACAAAGAATACATATTCCAAGGTTTATGGGGAGCAACAGGTGACAAGGGCAGTGTACTAGCAGCAATAAGCTACACCAACCGTTCACCGCTCTTTCTAAGTGACCGACGTCTAAGTCGTCCTGAAGATGACACCAGTGCGTTAGGTAACCCTGCATCATACTTTGTGACTATTCCAGGCGCTGGCTCATTACCTATCATCGACCCTTATGGGTGTGAGGAATTCGGTGGTGCACCAAGCTTGCTTGCTCCAAGTGGTACAATTCCAGGCTTAGAGGTTGGCTTCTGCGGCTTCGATTTTGGTAAGTTCTATTCTTATGTTGCCGATGAAAGTCGAATAAATTCCTATGTAAGAGCAGACTATGAGTTTGCTAATGATATTACATGGACAGCTGAGCTTAGTATGGCGCGTAACCGTGCTGAACGTGGCGGAGCGCCAAGTTTTCCTATTTTAACATCACCGATTGTTCCTGATTACCACCCTCAAAATCCATTCGGTCAGTCTGTTGCCTTCTTTGGCCGCGCTGAAGGAAATGGCTTCGATGGTGATCCAGCAAACACAGAATCAGATACCTTTAGATTCAGCACCAATTTGCAAGGTGTGACTGACAGCGGTTTCTGGGAGGTGAGTTATACCCGTGCAGTGAATGATTTCTTATTCAAAGTACCTGATGTATTAAACACTGAATTTCAGCTTGCGCTGTATGGTCTAGGTGGCTCGGCATGTGATCCTATTGCGGGAACACCTGGCGAAGGGAATTGTGAATTCTTCAACCCTTTTGCTACTGCTTATTCGTCAGCACCTAACTCTGATTATGTAGTTGACTCGTTCACCGGCACAGAAATCATAGATTCAAAAGCTGATCTTGAAGTGTTCGAAGCATTTACTTCATTCGATATCTTTGAAATGAGTAGTGGGTTTGCTGCGTTAGCAGTAGGTGTGCAATATCGCGAAGAGCAGTTAAGCCAAGATTATGATGATTTGGCTAACCAAGACAGCTTCACCTTCGTTATAGGTAATCCAGATATTGATGGAAGCCAAGACGTATGGGCTGCCTTTGGTGAACTTGCTTTACCATTAAGTGAAGATTTAGATATGCAACTCGCCGTTCGATATGAAGACTACGGCGGTAGCATTGGTAGCACAGTAGATCCTAAGCTTGCGGTTTCGTATCGTGCAACTGATGAATTCTCGCTACGGGGATCGATATCTACGTCGTTTAGAGCGCCTACCGTGTTCTTAGCACAAGGTGGGGCTACGTCACTACAACAACTTATTGACCCAGTACAAGGTGCTACGGCGTTTGTTGCGGTGAGGACTTCAGGTAACGAAGATCTTAAACCAGAAGAATCTACTGCATATAATATTGGTTTTTCATACGAGCCTTTCAGAGATTTCTCTATTGAGCTTGATTACTGGAACTTTGAGTTCAAAGATTTAATCATTCAGGAAAATGCGCAAGCAGTGTTGAATCTTGACCCAACCGATACCGATCGCATTATTCGTGCTGGTGACCCATTGAGTGGCCCTGTGTTGCAAGTTAACAATACCTACGTGAATGCGAGTGAGATGGAAACATCAGGCATCGATTTTGTGACTAGTTACAAGATTGACACTGAGTTTGGTATTTTCACGCCGTCTTTAAACGGTACTTACACCATGAAATATGACCTGATGGATCCTCAAGCGGGTAATATTGACGGGGCAGGGCGCAGAAACTTCAACAATATCGGGGTGTCTTCACCTGAACTTAGAATGAACTTCGGTCTTGCGTGGAAAAACGACATTCACGCGGCTAACTTATTTGTTCGTTACATTTCTTCGTACGATGATGACCAAAACTGCTCAGATGGCACTACAAACTTGGGTGCCTGTACAAATGGTTTATACGAAGTAGATAGCCATGTCACAGTAGATGCTCAGTACAACATCGACTTAGGTTCGCTATTTGAGACCGAACAAAGTTATGTTGTCACCGTAGGCGGATTGAACTTGTTTAATGAAGATCCTCCTCAGTTGTTTACCAACAGCGGTTTTGATTCAAAAGTGCATGACCCCCGTGGGCGTCAAATTTATGCACGGTTAGCGGTAGAGTTTTAACACTCAACCTTTTTAGCCTGAATAAACCTAGCGGCCTATGTTAAGTGTTCATGAAAATGCACATCCCATAGGCCGCTTTTTTATGTAAAGAATTCTCGCCAATATTTGCAATTTTACTTCATCACTTTCTTATCTAAAAAGCTGAATTCATTACGCGTATTGTTTACATTGTTTACTTATAATGAAGGAGGCTTATATGAGTACGCTATTAACCGGTGAACAAATTCAAGACAACCTTGATACTTTAAATGAAGGTTTAGAGGAAAACGAACGGTGGGCATTAAGCTATAATGCTATTGAAAAGACATTCACCTTTAAAAGTTTCATTCGTGCATTTGGTTGGATGTCACAAATTGCTATTTGGGCAGAGAAATTAAAGCATCATCCAGAATGGTTTAATGTTTATAACCGGGTTGAAGTGAAATTAACCACTCATGATGTGGGTGGTTTAAGTGAATTAGATTTTAAACTGGCAACAAAAATGGAAAGCTTTAAACCCTAAACGTTTAAGTTTTGACCTTAAATTGTTTGGCGATTAAGCATAACGATTAATAATGAAGCGAATAGTCAGAAAAGTGAAATAATTAAGTAATAAGTCCTTGTGTTACAAAAGTGCGTATGTATAATACGCCCCACGTTGAAGGGAGACATCAAACACCTCAAACCAACAACGTTATTTTCTGGCGCGGGATGGAGCAGTCTGGTAGCTCGTCGGGCTCATAACCCGAAGGTCGTAGGTTCAAATCCTGCTCCCGCAACCACAGAAAATTAAACGATTTAAAAACTGCGTTGTCTAAGTATAGAGACAAGCAGTTGTTCAAAAGAACAGACGCGGGATGGAGCAGTCTGGTAGCTCGTCGGGCTCATAACCCGAAGGTCGTAGGTTCAAATCCTGCTCCCGCAACCACATTATAACCCTGGCTTATGCCGGGGTTTTTTGTATCTGCTAACCTATTTTTATCTATCCTTTATATTCTCTATATTAGCCTCTCTATCAATCACACTTAAATCAACATTTGAGTGCCATTGTACAAACGTCATATTGACGCTTTCTTATACCTCGCCCTTTAAAACATGCAGATGGTAATGCCCATCAACACCTATTGGTTAATTTAATTGGTAATGCTTGTTCAATTAGCGTTTATAAAATGGTAAAAGTAAATTAATAACAAAAAAGAGAAAAATGTACTGCTGGTATATTTTTAAACTCCTTAATAATTTCTGATTTTAAAAGCGCTGATGAGTAGTATGATTCAACAATTTTTCATGATAGAGCAAGAAGTCACTTTGCTCGACGGACAATATGACTTTGGCTTGGTAGCACTATCATTAATGATTGCCATCTTTGCTTCGTTTATGGCTTTTAACGTTGCGACTCAGGCTGCAACTTCCACCAATAAATTTAGAAAATATGCCTTACTCAGTGCCGGCAGTATTGCAATGGGCGGCGGAATTTGGGCCATGCATTTTTTAGGTATGCTCGCCTTTGAACTTTGCACCGCTGTTTCCTACAACCTGGGTATAACGCTAGCATCTGCATTACCGGGCATAGCCTCGGCTTGGGTTGCGCTCTATCTTATGACGAAGCCAACCATTACATTCACTGAAATAGTAACTGGCGGCGTGCTTGTGGGCTCGGGTATTGGCACCATGCACTACAGTGGTATGGCGGCTATGGAAATGGCGCCTTTACTTCGCTATAGCCCTTCATTATTTATCCTCTCAATAGTGGTTGCTGTTTCCCTCTCGATGCTTGCTCTTTGGATAAAATTTGGCCTTAGTGCTGTGAATGCCAAAACGTCTAGGGGAAGGGATGCATTTATTTCGAGTGTTGTGATGGGCCTTGCTATAGCGGCGATGCATTACACGGGAATGTTAGCAGCCAGATTTGTTATGCCGCCAGGGATGGAGTTTACTTCACAGCCTTCTGAAATATCAATTTATCTAGCACTTTCAATTGCAATGGTTACGGTTACGCTCATTGCATTAGTGCTGGGTATTACCTTGTTGTTTAAGTACAAAGATGTCAGTTCACGTGCTATCGAGAGCGAACGAATTCAGCGGGCTATTACGGATATTGCGGTAGATGCCATTATTACAGTAGACAGTACCGGCATTATTAAAACAGCTAACCCGGCAGTCACTGCGGTGACAGGATATTCACCGGAGGAGCTTATTGGTCAACAAGGAAAAATACTGGCGCCAGATGACAAAAAATCAATTTACAGCAGCGATTTCTTTGAACAAAAATCAGTACCGACTGAGCAAATAATTGGAACCAGCCGAGAGGTGGTCATTGTTGGTAAAGGTGGGGAATATATCCCTGTTCGGGTTGGGATTGGGTATACCAAACTTGATGGTAAGGCCTTGTTCGTTGGCTTTTTCTCCGATTTAAGAAAGCGTAAAGCAATGGAAGATGCGCTGCGTGAAAGTGAAGCTAAATTCAGAAGTTTTATTTCAAATATCCCAGGTATTGCATACCGGTGCTTGAATGAGCCTGATTGGCCCATGGTATTTATCAGTGACGCAGTCAGTGAAATAACCGGGCATGCCGCAGATGATTTTATTTTACCCAACCCTCGCATTACTTTTGGCTCCCTTTGTCATCCAGATGATCTAAAACGAGTAGAAACGGAAGTTACCGACCAAAACACATTTAGTATTGAGTACCGCATTATAAATAAGAAGGGTGATGTTCGATGGGTGACCGAACATGGTGTTCATGTCCTTGATGAGCAAGGCAACACTATCTATTTAGATGGCTTTATTTCTGATATTACCGCCCGAAGGGAAATGGAAGAAGAACTTAAAGCGGCAAAAGAAAGAGCAGAGCAGGCTGCCGCTGCTCGCACAAACTTTCTTGCCAATATGAGCCATGAAATAAGAACGCCAATGAATGCCATTATTGGTTTCAGTGATTTAATGCTTGCAGAAAAAATGTCGCCAGAACAGCACGGTCACCTTACCACGGTAAATCGCTCTGCTCGTTCACTGCTGCACCTGTTAAACGATATTCTTGATAGCGCTAAGTTAGATAAAGGCAAACTCGATTTAGATTATCGCGACTTCATAATTCGCGAAGAAGTCGATACCGTGATTTCTACATTTTGGCTTGAAGCCAAGAGCAAAAGAATTTCATTAGAAGTACAAGTGGGGAGCGAAGTTCGCGAGGCCTACAATGGTGTTCCAGAGCGTATTAGGCAGGTGCTTAATAACTTAATTGGTAATGCTGTTAAATTCACTGGCGATGGCAGTGTGGTGTTAGAAGTATCCAGTGACAGCTCTTTTGTCTACTTTAAAGTAAAAGACTCGGGTATTGGCATGAATAGCGAGCAGGTCAATCGTGTATTCGACGCATTTGCCCAAGCTGACGCGTCAATGAGTAGAAAGTATGGCGGCACAGGTTTAGGCACAACTATCTCTAAACAGCTTGTTGAATTGATGGGCGGAAACATTTGTGCGCAAAGCGAGCTTGGCGTCGGAAGTACTTTTACCTTCCGCTTACCGCTTGTGCCAGCAAAAGCCCCTATGGCCATGGAAGAAGGAAAACCTGTCCAATTACCACCAATGCATATTCTTATCGTAGATGATATCGCTCAAAATATTGATTTGTTGTCATTGTTATTATCGCGCTCTGGGCATACCGTCGAAGTGGCGCGCGATGGCCAAGAAGCACTGGAAAAAATGAATATCCCCGGTATTGAATTGGTGTTGATGGATTTGCAAATGCCGGTATTAGATGGCCTAGAAGCATCAATACTAAGACGAAAATACGAGGCTGAGCATGGCCTACCACCCATACCAATTATCGCGCTAACAGCCAGTGTGTTAGTTCAGGATAGACATGCCGCAATCGATGCGGGAATGGATGGCTTTGCGAATAAGCCTATTGATTACCCCGTACTTACTCGAGAGATGGCACGGGTGCTGGGCAAAGAGATTGATGGATTAGCCACATTAGTTGTTAATGATGATAAATCAGAAAAAACTAAATTAAGTAAAGTGGTAGACGTAAATCGAGCAATTATGCTTTGGGGTGACGCACAAACCCATCGCAACGAAGTGGCGCGATTTACCCGTGAAAACGAAGCCAAAATTGCGCAAATAAGTACAGCAATTCTCGATAACGATGCAGCAAAAACAGCATCGCTGGCTCACGGCATTAAAGGCGTTGCCGGAAACCTATGTTTAAACCCTCTGATGTCAGTTTGCCGAGATATTGAGAAAAATGCACATGCTGGTGAATTAGATATTTCAACAGTACAAATACTTAAAAAATCATTCAATGAAGTGATTACATGGCTTCAAGGCACTCACGAGACCAAAACGGTGCACGTTAAGCAAGATGTTAACTACACTGTGTTGTTAGAGCACCTAACTAAACTGAAACAGAGTGTTGAGCAGAACATGCTTGATGAAGATGAATTACAAGAAGTTAAAGCGCTTGCTGGTGGTGAATACAAAGACACCATAGCCTCCATTATTATGGATATTGATGATTTTGAGTTCGAACGTGCCGAAGCGCAGCTCGTCGAGCTTATTGATACGTTGGCCACAGAGACTGAAACGCAATAATGCTTAGAACTATTGAAAAGCCTACCTTGTTACTGGTTGATGATGAGCCAGTAAATTTAAGAGTCTTAAAGCAACTGTTAGCTGCAGACTACCAACTCATTTTTGCCAAGAACGGTGAAGAGGCGATTAAATTAACCTCGCAGCGTCAACCTCAACTTATTTTGCTAGATATTATGATGCCAGGACTTACAGGCTTCGAGGTATTTAGAATATTAAAAGGTCAAGACGATACACGTCATATTCCAGTTATATTCGTTACTGCGTTAAATGATGAGCACGATGAAGCAGAGGGTTTTGAGGTTGGGGCAGTTGATTATATTACTAAACCCATTTCACCACCGGTGGTAAAAGCCAGAGTTAAAACCCATTTGTCGTTAGTGCAGTCTGATGAACTTATGCGTACTCGATTGCAAGTGGTACAGCGCTTAGGCCGTGCAGCTGAATATAAAGACAACGAAACCGGCATGCACGTATTACGCATGAGTCATTACTCAAAAGAATTGGCACTCGCTTACGGGTTTAGTGATGAACAAGCTGAAATATTACTGCACGCAGCGCCTATGCACGATATAGGTAAAATTGGTATTTCCGATAGTATCATGTTGAAGCCGGGTAAATTGACAGACGAAGAGTTTGCAATAATGAAGACCCACCCTGAAATTGGTGCTGAAATTTTAGGGGAATGCGATTCTGCATTGTTGGTGGTAGCCAAGTCGGTATCACTGACTCATCATGAAAAATGGGATGGTAGTGGCTACCCGAACGGACTAGCAGGTGAAGATATTCCTATTGAGGGAAGAATTTGTGCCGTGGCAGATGTATTCGATGCGCTTACCAGCAAACGGCCTTATAAAGAGCCATGGAGCGTAGACAAAACATTAGCCTTTATGGAAAGTCAGAAGGGCAAGCATTTCGATCCGGCGCTAATTGATTTGCTGATGGCAAAATTACCGCAGATATTAGAAATAAAAGAAAAGTGGAAAGACGAAGACTAGACAAAGACTAATAGAGTCTGTGCTATAAATCATGGGCTACTAACTAATAGTCGAGTGTTGTTGCTTAATGTGACGTCAATCAGTATAATGCGCTTATTAAGTGATGGTAGCGGGCTCCCTCAGTGTTTAGGAAAGTAACGCTTCCATTCTCAGCAAACTATCACCTACCGGTGTTTTTTACCCATGTGTTTGCATTTGTCTTTTTGACAAATTTGGGTTCAGAATTTTAATAAAAGCCCCGCTAGTCCGGGGCTTTTTGTTGTATTAGACCCTGGAGTCAGCCTAGCTGAGCTAGGTGATGACAGGTGGGCTTAAGGCCCTTTTTTCGTTTTTGGAGGTTTGCATTGGCAAAACTTGAAGAGAAACTAACCGAAATGCTTAACCCAGGTGTAGAAGCTTTGGGGTTTGAATTGGTTGGGATCGAATTTGTACGAGCGGGGAAACATTCAATTCTTCGCGTTTTTATTGATCATGAAAACGGTATCTCCGTAGATAATTGTGCAGATGTAAGTCATCAAGTGAGTGCGATATTGGATGTTGAAGACCCAATTAGCACAGAGTACAACCTAGAAGTATCTTCACCAGGTATGGATAGACCGCTTTTCAAAGAAAAGCATTATGTTGATTCTGTAGGTGAAGTTGTTCAGGTTCGTTTATCTATGCCGATGGACGACAGACGTAACTTTATAGGCAAAGTATTGGCTTGCGACAATGGCGTAGTCAGTATTGAAGTGGATGGCCAGCAGTTCCAGTTAGCTGTGGCGAATATCGAAAAAGGTAACGTTGTTCCCACATTCGAATAACGGAACAGCAATGCTTTCATCGACGAAAGCTTGAGTGAGGCTAAAATGAATAAAGAAATTTTGTTAGTGGCGGAAGCCGTTTCAAATGAAAAACAAGTGCCTAGAGAGAAGATTTTTGAAGCGCTGGAATTTGCAATAGCCAGTGCCACCAAAAAGAAAAATGAAGGCGATATTGAAGTACGAGTAAGTATCGACAGAACCTCTGGCGACTTCGACACATTCCGTCGTTGGTTAATTATTCCTGATAATCAGGAACAAGAGAACCCGTTCGCAGAAATCACCCTTTCTGCTGCGCAAGTAGAAGAGCCTGAGCTTCAATTAGGCGATTATGTTGAAGATCAGATTGAATCTATCAAATTTGACCGCATAACTACGCAGACCGCGAAACAAGTTATCGTACAAAAAGTACGTGAAGCTGAACGCGCGCAAATGATTGCAGAATACGAAGATAAAGTAGGTGAGCTAGTAACCGGTACGGTTAAGAAAGTAAACCGCGACAACATCATCATCGATTTAGGTAATAACGCAGAAGGCGTTATCTACCGTGACGATATGCTTCCTCGTGAAACGTTCAGACCAGGCGACCGTGTTCGCGGCTTACTTTATGTAATTCGCCCTGAAGCACGTGGCGCTCAATTGTTTATCAGCCGTACTCATCCTGACATGCTTGTAGAGCTATTCAGACTTGAAGTACCAGAAATTGCTGAAGAAACACTAGAAATTAAAGCGGCGGCTCGTGATCCGGGCTCCCGTGCAAAAATTGCCGTTAAAACTAACGACAAACGCTTAGATCCAGTTGGTGCGTGTGTTGGTATGCGTGGTTCACGTGTACAAGCAGTATCGGGCGAATTGGGTGGTGAGCGTGTTGATATCGTATTGTGGGATGAAAACTCAGCACAATTCGTTATTAACGCCATGGCACCTGCAGAAGTTGCCTCTATTGTTGTGGACGAAGATAGTCACATGATGGATGTAGCAGTAGAAGCTGACAACCTTGCTCAGGCAATCGGTCGTAGCGGTCAAAACGTTCGCCTTGCTAGCCAGTTAACTGGTTGGGAACTGAACGTGATGACAGTAGAAGATCTGAACAAGAAACATGAAGAAGAAAACGCGAAGGTATTGAACATCTTTACCGCTGGCCTAGATGTAGACGAAGAGTTTGCTGCTATGTTAGTTGATGAAGGTTTCACCACCTTGGAAGAAGTGGCATACGTGCCAGCAAGCGAGCTTCTTGCCATCGACGGACTTGATGAAGATACCGTTGAAGAATTGCGTAATCGTGCACGTGCATTCCTTACGACCCGTGCATTAGCAAACGAAGAATCGCTTGAAGGCGCAGAGCCTACCGAAGCCTTACTAGGCCTTGAAGGAATGAGTAAGCACGTGGCCTATGTGTTGGCCAGCCGCGGCATTACCGACCTTGAAGAACTGGCCGAGCAAGGCACAGATGAAATTAGTGATATTGATGAACTAGACGAAGCTACTGCGGGTGCGCTGATTATGGCAGCACGTAATATCGTTTGGTTCAATGAAGAGTAAAGGTCAACAGGGGGAATAATACGTAATGGCAGATGTATCTATTGAAAAGCTCGCCAGCGACATTGGTACGACCGTTGACCGATTGGTTGGCCAGTTTAAAGACGCGGGTATTACAAAGAATGCCGGCGCTCAGGTTACTGAAGAAGAGAAAAAGAAACTGTTGGATCATTTAAGTAAGCAACACGGCAGCGCGTCCGAACCACAGCGCATGACACTTAAACGCAAGACAACCAGTACTATTAGCGTAGGCAAGTCTAAAGAAGTTAAAGTAGAAGTACGTAAAAAGCGTACTTACGTTAAGCGTACTGATGCTGAAGAGCAACAACGCATAGCTGAAGAAGAAGCGAAGTTAGCCGAAGAAGCACGTTTGAAACGTGAAGCAGAAGAAAAAGCTGCTGCTGAAGCAAAACAAGCTGCTGAAGAAAAAGCACGTAAAGCGGAAGAGTCAAGAAAGGCTGCTGAAGAAGAACGTGCTCGTCGTGCTGAACAAGCGAAGAAAGAGGCTGAAGCACGTAAGAAAGATGAGCCTGAAATGTCTGCTGAAGAAAAAGCGGCTCAAGAAGCTGCTCGTCTTGAAGAAGAACGTCTTCGTAAGGCTCAGGAAGAAGAAGCACAGAAGAAGCTTGAAGAAGATGCTAAGAAAGCCGCTGATGAAGCGCGTAAATTAGCAGAAGAAAACGAGCGTCGTTGGAAAGAAGAAGCTGAAGCTCGTAAGAAAGCGGAAGCTGAAGAAGTGCATTTACATTCAAATCGCTATGCGCAAGAAGCAGAAGACGAGCAAGACGCGCAAGTTGAGCGTTCTTCACGTCGTCGCAGAAAGTCTAAGCGAAATGCAGGTGAGCACTTGAAGCAAGGCTTCAACAAGCCAGCTCAACCTGTAGAGCGTATCGTTAAGCTTGGTGAAACTATCACTGTTGGCGAACTTGCTAGCAAGTTAGCGATTAAGTCGAACGAAGTTATCAAAACCATGATGAAAATGGGTGAGATGGCAACAATTAACCAAGTTCTTGACCAAGACACAGCAGTACTTGTTGTTGAAGAAATGGGTCACAAATTTGAACTGGTTAACGACAACGCGCTTGAAGAAGAATTGTTAGCTGATGATGGCACAGGCGGTGATAAAACTTCACGTGCACCTGTAGTTACCATCATGGGTCACGTTGACCACGGTAAAACGTCACTACTTGATTACATTCGTCGCGCGAAAGTGGCTGACGGTGAAGCGGGTGGTATTACACAGCATATCGGTGCTTACAAAGTACAAACTGATAATGGCGAAATCACCTTCTTAGATACGCCTGGACACGCCGCGTTTACTGCAATGCGTGCTCGTGGAGCAACAGCTACCGATATCGTTATCTTGGTTGTTGCGGCAGATGATGGCGTGATGCCACAAACGAAAGAAGCGGTTCAACATGCTCGAGCAGCTGGTGTACCGTTAATCATTGCCGTGAACAAGATGGATAAAGAGTCAGCCGATCCAGATCGTGTTAAAACTGAGCTTTCTCAACTTGAAGTTATTTCAGAAGAGTGGGGCGGTGAGCACCAGTTCTGTAACGTTTCTGCTAAAACCGGTATGGGTGTTGATGGTCTTTTAGAAGCCATTAACCTTCAAGCTGAATTACTTGACCTACAAGCAGTAGCTAAAGGTCCTGGTCGCGGTATCGTTATTGAATCACGTCTTGATAAAGGTCGTGGTCCAGTAGCTTCAGTACTTATCCAAGAAGGTGAGCTGAAAGCTGGTGATATCCTGCTATGTGGCGAAGAGTACGGACGTGTTCGTGCAATGCGCGATGAGCATGGTCAAGAGCTCAAGCTAGCTGGTCCTTCTACCCCTGTTGAAGTACTAGGTTTATCTGGTGTTCCAGTAGCTGGTGAAGATGCTGCGGTAGTTAAAGATGAGCGTAAAGCCCGTGAAGTAGCGGCTAAACGTCATCAGAAGAAGCGTGAGCTTAAACTAGCTCGTCAGCAAAAAGCCAAGCTTGAAAACATGTTTGCGAACATGGAAGCAGGTGACGTTAGCGAACTTAACATCGTACTTAAAGCTGACGTACAAGGTTCTGTTGAAGCAATTGCTGAATCGTTGATTAAACTATCAACGGCAGAAGTTAAAGTGAACATTGTGGGTAGCGGCGTAGGTGGAATCACTGAAACTGATGCGACATTGGCAGCAGCTTCTGGCGCTATCGTACTTGGCTTTAACGTTCGTGCCGATGCAACTGCACGTCGCGTACTAGAAGCTGAAGAAATTGATTTACGCTACTACAGCGTTATCTATAGCCTAATTGACGAAGTGAAAGCAGCAATGAGCGGCATGCTTGCGCCAGAGTTCAGACAAGAAATTATTGGTCTGGCTGAAGTGCGTGATGTATTTAAATCGCCTAAGCTTGGTGCTATCGCTGGTTGTATGGTTACAGAAGGTGTGGTTAAGCGTAGCAATCCAATCCGTGTACTTCGTGAAAACGTAGTAATCTATGAAGGTGAACTAGAATCTCTTCGTCGCTTCAAAGATGACGTACAAGATGTACGTAACGGTATGGAATGTGGTATCGGCGTTAAGAACTACAACGACGTAAAAGTTGGAGACCAAATCGAAGTCTTCGAAATCGTTGAAGTTAAACGCGAAATCTAATTGCCTAACTAAATCAGTATAAATAAAGCGGGGGCACAAGCCCCCGTTTTTGTCTGTCACTTTTCAAAATGAGACTAGGTTGTTTATAGACTAAGCTTTAAAAGGTTATACCTTAAAGCGGCTTAGCTTCTAAGAGCCTGAGTGACTGGCAACAATCGCTGATTTAAAGACAGGAGAAAGTTATGGCTCGTGAATTTTCACGTACCGACAGAGTGTCGCAGCAAGTTCATAAAGAAGTGGCTAGCATTCTGCAAAATGAATACAAACACCGTGTAGGCGATATGCCGCTTATTACTGTGTCTGATGTAGATGTAACACGAGATTTAGCCCACGCTAAAATTTATGTGACTATCTATAACAGCACAGAAGAAGAAGGCAAAAGACAAATAAAACAGCTGGCCGAGTTTCAGCCGTTTATTCGTAGTATTTTGGCTAAGCGCTTACGCATGCGCTCTGTGCCACACCTTCACTTCTTTGAAGATAAATCAATTATTGAAGGTATGCGCATTTCTAACTTGGTATCGCAAACCGTTGCGGCAGACGACGCGAAGCGAGATACCGACGAGTCAGAAGAGAAGGAATAAATGGCAAGGCGTCGTAAAGGCCGTGATATTAACGGCATAGTATTGCTAGATAAGCCATTAGGCGGTTCTTCAAACCAACTTCTTCAAAAGGTACGTTGGTTGTTCAAAGCTTCAAAAGGTGGTCATACGGGCGCGCTAGACCCTTTAGCCAGCGGTATGCTGCCTTTATGCTTAGGCGAAGCTACGAAGTTTTCTCAGTTCCTATTAGACGCAGAGAAAACCTATGAAGTGACCGCAACCTTAGGTATTCGTACTACTACCTCTGACGCAGATGGTGAAGTCGTTGAAGAAAAGCCGGTGACGGTGGATGAAGAAACGGTTCGAAACACGTGTTTGCAATTCTTAGGGAAGAGCAAACAAGTGCCTTCCATGTTTTCGGCGCTAAAACACCAAGGTAAGCCTCTTTATCACTATGCTCGTCAGGGGATAACAGTTGAGCGTGAAGCCAGAGACATCGAAATATTTGAACTTGAAGTCACGCGAATTGCGTTGCCAGAAGTGGATATGCGCGTTAAATGCAGTAAAGGCACTTATATTCGGTCGTTAGTAGACGATATTGGTCAAATCCTTGAGTGCGGCGCTTACGTCACACGATTGCACCGTACTGAAGTAGCCGATTACCCAACGGATAAAATGGTATCTCTTGATACGCTAATTGCTACTCAAGAAGCATTAGATGAGGGCGACTTTGCTGCACTTGATGCTTTTATGATACCTATGGACACCGCGGTCAGTAGACTGCCTTTGGTCTGCATTAACGATGCTGAAAAACAGCGTTTCGATAATGGTCAAAGTGTTAAAGGCACTTGTAGCGAAGCATTAGTTGTCGGCCAGCCTTACCGAGTTTATTTTGGTGAAAACGAACAAGGTTTGTTTTTAGGCGTAGGTGAAGGCGTTCAAGATCCAAAAGACCAAGTGGGGTCTAATGGCGATATTTTTGTGAATCCAAAAAGACGGGTTGTGTACAACCAATAAAGTTTACACTTTCCCTTGCTAACTCGCGCGCTGTCATTATAATACGCGCTTCATTCCGTCTGGCTGAATTAGTGATCGGCCGGACATAATTTAGGAGAATGTTATGTCACTAACTAAAGACGAAACTGCAACAATCATTGCTGATTATGGCGTAAAAGAAGGTGATACTGGTTCACCTGAAGTTCAAGTTGCGTTGTTAACTCACAACATCAACAAGCTTCAAGGCCATTTTGCTGATCATAAGAAAGACCACCACTCACGTCGCGGTCTTCTACGTATGGTTAGCCAGCGTCGTAAGCTTCTAGACTACCTTAAAGGCAAGAACGCTGAGCGTTATCTTGACCTAATTAAGCGTCTTGGCCTACGTCGATAAGCTTAAGTTTTTAATGAAAAAAGCACCCTAGGGTGCTTTTTTTATGCCTGTAAAACATTGCCTCCATAGTAAATGTTGCGTATGTTTAGCATTGGTAATGCTTTAAGCATATGGAAATGATTAATAATAAGAGGGATGTATGTCATCAAATATTGATTACTCAACGTATTCATTGGAAGAATTGAAGCAAGCTCGCGCCACAATTGATGAAATTGAGCACCCAGAACGGGCGCAAGAGTTAGAAGAGCGAATTGTGAAGTTTGAATTACCAGAAGCTTCATCCACAGAAGCTTCGTCCACAATAGCTACCTCCCCAGTAGCTACCGCACGAGTTTTAAGAAAGGGAAAGGTTTCCTTTCATGGTAAAGCGTCAGAATTCTTTTCTATTTGGATTGTGAACCTATTGCTTAGTATTGTGACACTGGGTATCTATTCTGCGTGGGCAAAAGTAAGAACCAATCGATATTTTTATGGAAATACTGATATTGATGGTCATCGGTTTTCCTATCTAGCGAATCCATTACAAATTTTAAAAGGCCGTATTATTGCGGTGTGTTTATTTGCTAGTTATTTCATTTTAAGTGCAGTAAGTCCTATTGCAGGCGCAGTCATGGTGTTGGCTTTAATGCTACTCACGCCCTTTATGATAGTGCTAGGTCAACGTTTCAGTATGCGTATGACGGGCTATCGAAATGTTCGATTTAAATTCAATGGTGGCTTTGGTGGCGCGTTTGTGGTTTTCGTAGTATTGCCTATCGTTAGCATGTTTACCTTGTACTTAATGTTGCCATGGGCGCTTAAGAAGATAGACGAATACCTAGTTGACGAATCTGCTTTCGGTGACATCAGATTTACTACGAAATTGAGCACGGGATCTTATTATCTTGCGTCACTTGGCGCTGTGGGTATAGTCGTGGCAGTGTTTATCGTTGGTGCTAGTGTAATGGGTTTTGGCTTTAGTAGCCTTATTGAAACATTAGAAAACGGCGCACCTTTAGTGATGCTCGCTCTGCTCGGCATGTACCTTATTGCTTTTGCCATTTCATCTAGCTTTTATACCGCCCTTATTCGCAATCATATTTATGAAAATAGTGAAATACCAAACGTGGCGCAGTTTAATTCTAATGTGGGTGTAATGCCTTTGGTATGGCTTAGAACCACTAACGTTATTGCTATTGTTCTTTCCTTAGGGTTCGCTATCCCATGGGCGAAAATTCGCAGTGCTCATTTCTTTGCTAATGCAACTGAGGTCACTGTGTTATCAGGTATTGATAGCGTTACATCCGTTAACACCGGTTCTGTGGGCGCGACAGCTGAAGAAGCGGCAACGTTGTTCGATGTTGATGTCGCATTAGGTTAGCCTAGTGATACACGGGCAGTTATATCAATCAAATGATTCAGCGGTAACACTTGTTACTGCGAGTATTGAAGATGATGCATTGGTCATTCGTTTATTAAATGGTGATAAGCGTGTTAAAGATGAGCGATGTGTGACAACAAGCCAGCTAGAAATAGACGCGAACGTTACTGCTGACAAAGGTGAAAGTGTCGATATTGGCAGTAGTGAAAGCAATGAGCCGCTAAGATTTCAGCAATCTGACGTCAATGCGAAGTCGAAGCTGGGTAATTTACCTCGAGAAATTACCTTACCTAACGACCGCTTACTGGTTTGCTCTCCATCGCCCCTGTTAGATCAGTGGTTAGATGGTGGGGCAGGGAGTCGTATCTCTCAAATGGAAACTAAAAAGCCTTGGCTAATTGCGAGTGTTTTATTAGTACCACTTTTACTCTATGTTATTTTCGTACAAGGTATGCCATGGGCGGCCGTTAAATTTGCTAACCAGATACCATACTCTATTAAATCCCTAGCTTCACAGCATACGTTGAGCGCATTAGATTATTCAATGTTGGAGCCTAGCACGCTTCCTAATTTGCAACGTGAGCAGTTAATGGTGGGCTTTGACTCCGTCGTAAAGCAAGTTAGCGGACTTGGTATTGAAAACAATATTCGGGTTCACTTTAGAGATTCCAATTTAATTGGGCCCAATGCCTTTGCGTTACCTGACGGCACCATCGTGTTTACCGATGACTTGGTAACACTGGTAGATGGCGACCAAGCATTACTTGATGCTATTTTGTTACACGAAATTGGCCATGTGGCACAAAACCATTCCATGCAAATGGTGGCCGAGTCCTTATTTGCAACCCTAGCGATAAGTTACTTTTTCGGTGATTTAAGCGGAGCAATTGAATCTTTTATGGGAATAGGTTCTAGTGTTGTGCAAAACCAATACTCCCAAAAGCATGAATGGCAGGCGGACAACTTTGCTATTGAACAATTAAAATTAATGCAACGAGATCCCGCTGACTTTGCGGACGTAATGCGTAAACTATCGAACGAAACTGACCAGCAGGGCGCTGAAAATAGCTGGTTTCAATCTCATCCCTTAACCAAAGCACGTATAGAGAATGCTGAAAGCGCAGCATATCATGATTGATTGGTATTAGTCGTTCTAGTGGTAATACCGGGTGGAATACTTAGTGTTTATACCTAGTAGAATGCCTAGTGTTAGTGCCTAGATTTTGGCGTGTTTGTCTGTGTGGAAGATAGTGCGATTTCGGCCGTCATCTTTTGCCTGGTAAAGTGCGTCATCGGCTTCTTTAATTAGCGTTTCAACCTGCAAGACAGTGTCATGTTGAGACATGGGTATTTGCGTCACGCCAATACTTACCGTAATTCTATCTGCTCGCGAGTAACGTAATTCTGCAATCCTTTCATGCAAATACTTACAATAGAGTCGGGCATTGTCCTGAGTTGAGTTATATAACACTATCAGAAATTCTTCGCCGCCCCAGCGGGCAACAACGTCAGTTTTTCGTGTGGCAGATTTCAATGTTTTTGATAGTAAAACAATAACCTCATCGCCCACATCGTGACCGTGCTTATCATTAATGTTTTTAAAGAAATCTATATCAATGAGTAAGAAGGACACAGGAACGAATTTTCGATTTACCTGATCGAGTAGCTTACGAATATCTGCCGAGGCAGCACGACGATTGAGTAAGTTGGTAAGCGGGTCGAGACGGGAAAGTAGTGTTAGCTCGTCGGTTTTTAATTCCAAACTGTCTCTTACTTCTATTAGCTCTTGATAAAGCTTGTCACGGCTTTTAGCTGAATGCATAGACCAGTAGAGTTGTTCGCCATGCAGTGTAACATTTGCCAGCACAGGTAACCGTTCTTGCTGCGCAGTAACCAACGTCATTTGAAGTTCCGAAAATCTACCCGTATCGAGTAATGACGGTCTCACATAGCTTTCAAAAAAAATTAAACTCGCCCGCGAAATAATACTGGAAACGTTACTTCCCGCCATATCTTCTCGTGAAGATCCGAGAAATTCCAGTGCATCTTTATTGCAGTAATCGATACTTCCGGATCGTAAATCCGACACTAAAAGTAAACTTGGAAAAAGGTCGAGCAGTTCCTCATTCAAGAGACAAACTGCTCTATTTTTTCTGCAATAGTGACTGGGTTCGTCATATGCAAACAATGGCCGTGAGCATCAATCACTTCAAGCGATGACAAAGGTGTTTTTTCATGCATATATTTCCCCACTTCGACTGCTGCTAATGAGTCGCTGCGACTTTGCAGAATAAGAGAGGGAAAAGAAATTGTCGGAAGGACATTTCTATAATCGGAAAAGAAGGTGGCCTTTGCAAAAGGTTTCGCATATTTAGGGTCGGTAGAACAAAAGCTGCTTTCCAATTCTTTTACTAAAGTGGGGTCGTTCTCTCCCCCCATCACTAATGGCGCAAGGTAACTCGCCCATCCAATGTAGTTTTTGTCCATTAGGTTAATAAGCTCTTCCAAGTCTTCTTTTTCGAAACCACCAAAGTAGTCTGGCGGTAAATTCAGAAAACAAGGAGAAGGGCATATTAATACAAAATTTGAGAAATGTTGCGGGGCGATAACTGAAGCGAGGTAGCCAATAATGCCGCTCACTGAATGCCCAATAAACGTGACCTCGGTTAACTCAAGCGCTTCACAAATATCGATAACATCTTGTGCATATCCTTCTAATTCTTCATACCGAGATTTATCAAAAGCACTAACATTAGATTTTCCACAACCCAAATAGTCAAACAGCACGATTTTGTATTTTTGCTCAAGATAGGGGGTAAGGTACTTCCACATGTTTTGGTCACAACCAAATCCATGTGCAAGCATAAGTGTTTTTGTGCCTGATCCAATAACGTTTACGTTATTGTTGTCGATAATATGATTAGCACTGGATTGAAAAATCATAGTAGTAGCCTGTTCTAACTTGAGCAAAAAAATAGCCTGAAAATAGCAACACAATGCTGCCCACTTATATAATGTTTATAGCATCGAAGAGAAACAGAATATATGCTACTTAAGGTGAATAACGTCAGCGCAAAAAAAAGGAGCTGATAGGCTCCTTTCAAAATACATTCAAATTTGAGGCTAAGATTAATTAGCCTTCAGATACGCTCGCTGTAGATGAAGGCGCAGAGTTTGTAGAACTCGTTGTACTTCGTGAAACTACTTTGGTGGCTATCTCTCTTAACTCATTTTCAAGGCTGGTAATGCGCCCAGAAAAGGAACTGTTACGCTGCTCTAACACCGATAATTTGTCAGACAAGTTGCGTACTTGTTGTTCGCTGCTGCGTTTATCGCCAGAGACTTGTTCTAGTTGAACATTCAAGGCTAGAATTTCATCAGCCAAAGAAGCCAGCTGATTTTTCACTGAGCCAACTTGGCTCTGCTGGCTAGTCACATCATCGGCAACCTTCTTAATGTTGCCCTGAAGCGCAGTTTGAACATTACCCACTCTATCACCCAAGTCAGCAATTTCTTTTTGATTGCGGCGCCACGCTGAAGCCCAAAGTTTGTCCATCTGTTCCCACAAATCATTGGTCTTACTGGCCAGTTCATTTACTTTAACCTGCAATGCAACAGTCGACTCACCCATTTCTTCACCAGTAGCAGAAAGCTTTTTCTCTAATTCAAGAATGCGTTTTTCAGCTTGAGAAGCGACTACTTTTTGTTGTTCTACCAATGTGTACAAGTAATAACATCCGCCACAGGCACCAAGCGCAATAAGTGCGATAAGGAATACCCAGAGACCATTACCGCCACCACTGCTTTTTTCTGGGGTTTTAGGAGAGGGGCTGGTAGGCGATGAGGAATTCGAAGGCGCTTTAGTTGGCGTAGGCTGACGCTTTTTTTGATAATCGCGACGATCTTCATCATCTAAACGAATAGTTGGAAAATCATCATTATTCGAATTATTTGCCATAAGTTCTCTATTTTCTCTTGTTAAAGCATTGGGTTAGCTGCTGCCTACCTAGATGTAGGCGCAGTAACCGAAATATCATTGTTAGCGCATAATAACATCGATATTATATTGAATTAATTATAAATACCAATGGCGATTACGTATCGCTGTCAAACCATTCTACACGATACAAATCGCGACGACGATCTAGATAATTCCTAACAGAACCTTCATTTTGAAGTTTAGTCAGTTTATCTAAATCTAGGTCTACGATCAGCGTCATTTCCGTATTTGGTGTGGTTTCTGACACAATAGCATCGTGGGGGAATGCAAAGTCGCTAGGTGAAAACACCGCAGTTTGACCGTATTGAATATCAACATTGTCTACTTTGGGTAAATTACCCACACTGCCTGCTATAGCCACATAACATTCATTTTCAATGGCGCGGGCTTGGGCACAACGTCTAACCCGTAGATAGCCGTTCTTGGTATCTGTCCAAAAAGGAACAAATAGAATCTGCATTTCTTGCTCAGACAGCAACCGTGCAAGTTCAGGAAATTCTACGTCGTAACATATCAGTACCCCGATTTTCCCGAAATCTGTATCGAACACTTTAAGGCTATTACCGCCTTTCATTATCCAATCTTTCTTTTCGTGTGGGGTAAGGTGTAGTTTGTACTGACTTTCTATGGTGCCATCGCGCTTACAAATATAGCTAACGTTGTATAGCTCATCTTCTTCTACCACAGGCATAGAGCCCGCAATAATAGTGATATTGTACGACACAGCAAGGTGCGAAATGGAAGTCAGAATTTCATCGGTATAGGTGGCTAAGTGCCATATAGCATCAATTGAAGTATCAGACGGGCTCAGCCCCATTAAAGGTGCGTTAAAAAATTCAGGAAACAATGCCACATCGCAGGAATAATCCGATAACGCGTCTACGAAATATTCAACTTGCTGAAGGAGTTCTTCCACATTGTTGAAGTAACGCATTTGCCATTGAATACATCCGATACGGGCGCTCGACTTGCGACCAGTTATAAGCGATGGATTATTAGGCTCATAATAGATGTTGTGCCATTGCAGTAGCGTGGCATAGCCTTTCGAGGCTTCATCCTCAGGCAAATAGGCACTGAGGACCTGTTTTACTTCAAAACCATTTGATAGCTGAAAAGTGAGAATAGGATCGTAAATGTCTTTAGATTTTACTTGTTCAATGTATTCATAGGGAGACAGTTCTTTCGCATAATTTTTATAAGTAGGAATGCGCCCGCCAGCCATTATTGACTTCAAGTTCAGGTTTCTACATAACTCTTTGCGCGCCTCGTACAAACGACGGCCTAGTCTTAGCCCTCGATAGTCGGGGCAAACGATGACTTCAACACCATACAATACGTCTCCATTTGGATCGTGAGTAGTAAGATAAGCATCGCCAGTAATTTCATCGTAGCTGTGTTTATCGCCGAATTGGTCGTAATCCACAATGACTGAGATAGCGAACGCCACCACCTTTCCTTTGTCTTCAATACATATTTGACCTTCGGGGAACGTGGTGACTTGTGCCTTAAAGTTATTGTAAGGCCAAGCTCCTCCAACGTTTGCATACACGTTATCCATTAACGCTTTAACGTCGTTATAGTCATCTAGGCGCAAATTACGCAGCGCTAAATGATGTTCGGTTTCTTCAATGACTGTTTGATCCTGACTCATGCCTTTACCACCAGTGGTTGTTTTCCATATTTGAGCATAATTATTTCCGTGGGGCTAACGGTATTAATACTTGTGTCATCTAGGTTTTAAAGCAAGTTTTATTCCTATTAAAACCAATGCGTTATAATCAAGAGGTTAGGCTTTTATTTATTGTTCGTTAATTGTGCATTTAAAGCTTGCTGTGTGAGTAACTTAAGCGTATAAATCCGCATCCAATTACTCGTGCTAACGCCGTATAAAGTCAAAATTAATCATGGAACGTTTCTCGTTAGATTTACCTTCACCCCTTTATGTTTTTGATGAAAATTATTTCAGTAATATTGTCAGCGATTTACAAGAAAAGGGCTTTAGTATTAGGCCGTTAGGCGTGCCAGAGTTTGTTATAGATGCATTGGTCGCCTGCCAAGATACATTGTCCAAGCAAGCATATCGGCGCGCGGGGATTGGTCGGGCTCAACAATTTCAACACCACGAAAAAGTAAGAAGCGATGAGATATGTTGGATAGACGGCACCTCTTCAGAAGGGCAGTTGTGGCTAGAATGGTGTGAAGCGTTAAGGCTCTATATTAATCGCCATTTATTCATGGGGTTATTTTCGTTCGAGAGCCACTTTGCCTGTTACGCCCCCGGTAATTTTTACAAACGTCATCTCGATGCTTTCAAAGGTCAAAGTAATAGAATGCTATCGGTGGTGACCTATTTAAATGATGATTGGCAAGCTACAGAGGGTGGCGAGTTAGTATTATATGCTAGTGAACAAGATGACATTGGGGTGAGAGTGTTACCTGAAAAAGGCACTATCGCCATTTTTCTTAGTGAGGTATTTCCGCACGAGGTACTCACCGCAAAACGTGAGCGGCATTCAGTTGCGGGGTGGTTTAGGTTAAATACCAGTATTAATGAAAATATTGATCCACCAAAGTAATTCACCTATGGCTAAACCCTTGCTTCTAATGCTAGTATCGAAACTATAAGTCAAAAGTATAATTCCCAAGTAATGCAGTTACTGTTAAACCCCAACAGTAGGTTATTGGCTTATAATATCGTAGATAGTTAAACCCTCCATTTAACAGATGTGGTAACTACGATAAGTCTTAGGGACAAGAAAAAAAAAGTGATTGGTTGAATGTTGGAAAAAATTCCTGCTCCCACCTCAAAAGAGGATTTGCGCGTTCTGGTTATCGACAACCAGGGTTTAGTGCACGATGTAGTAGCCTCTGCGTTGCATGCTATTGGTATCAAACATGTTGTGAGTGCATTTAATGCCTTTCACGCTATTCGTTTGTGTGAAGAAAAGCGTTTTGATTTCGTGCTGCTTGCATTCAATGTGAGTCACGACAAAGACGGCTTTCATTTATTCGAAGAGCTAAAGCACTTAAATCATATCAATGACACCACTACGGTTATCTTTCTAAGTGCCGAAACATCACCAGAATTGGTTAATTGTATTGTTGAGTTGCAGCCTGACGATTTCTGGGTGAAACCGTTGAAGCCAAGCAGTATCGAGTCTCGTTTAAATTACTTACTCCAGATACGCTATAAGCTTCATAAAATGCTGCATTGTATGAAGGTTGGCGACTATTCTACTGCGATGTACTATGCAGAGCGCCAATTAAAAGACATGTCATTATCCGACTATCACCCCAGAATTAGGCGCCTAATTGGCGAATGTTTGCTGCAACTGCGTGACTATGAAACGTCTGAAAATTACTACCGAGAACTACTGCAAACCATGGATCATGCGTGGGTGCATATTGGCTTAGCCCGTTCGTTATTGCGTCAGGATGAGCTAGAAGAAGCTCAACTCTTGGTTGAAGACTTATTACTACGCCCAGACACTCGATTTTTAACCTACGACTTGCTAGCACAGTACTTTATTGAAAAAGAGCAGTTCGAGTTGGCTTACGAACAAATGAAACAAGCGAGTAAGTTAGCACCTCGTAATATTGAACGTAATAAGCGATTGTGGGATTTGGCCAGGCTCAACCACGACAAAGTAGGTCAGTTGTCTGCGGTTCAAAATATGGCGAAGTTTGCCAAAAATTCTATTCATGATTCACCTGAGCTTTCTTTAAATGTAATTCGTTCTACCATCGATTTAGCCACTAGCCTTGGCGCTGGGGAAGGTGATAGATACATACAACGTGCGCAAAATGACTTGGAAGAGATCAGTCAGCAAAAAGGGGTTCAAATCCAACTTGGCGACCAAATTGATGTTATTAAAGCGCGTATGTTGTGCCTTCGAAATCAAAAGAAGTCGGCTGAGGAAATCATGAACGCCAGTTCAGTGCATACCACTGGGCAATCGATGGAAGATAACCTAGACAAAATGAAAGCTTTTCATGAGCTAGGCATGCGTGAGCAGTGCATCAGTATTTTAGAAAAGCTTAAAACGCAAATTGAGGGTGATACCTTTTCTTCGCAAGTCGTCGATGAATATCTCAAGCAAGAGTCTATTGAACGCACAGAGATACAGTTCACGACTAAAGAATTGAAGAACATGGCTACGGTGCACTATAAAGAGAACCGGTTGCAGCCTGCTTACAATAACTTGCGACAAGCACTTACTATTTCGCCTAAAGACAAACAAATTGCATTGAGTTTAATGAAGGTGTTGCTTCAACTGCACAGTACTCAGCCATTAAATGATGAGCAGTTGGAAGTGGTCACACTGGCAGCACGTATGTTAACCAACGAAAAGTTATCACCTTCACAAGCGGAAAAGCGCGATCAGTATATTGATAAGTTGGGGCTTGAGGTAGAAGCACCACAGGACAAAGAAGCCTTAGGCGTTCTTGGTCACCCTACACCTTAAATGAGTAAAGCGGACAGTGAATCTGCCTGCGTAAACTAAACCATGCGCCAATAGGGCATTACACGGATACAAAGCAGATACAAAGTACATATAAAAAGGGGATGGTTTATAAAACCATCCCCTTTTTTTATTTATAAACCGCCAGCGTTTATTTGTGGCGGTTACGTTTGATGAATTTACTTAGCTGAACGGCGGCGAAAGGTTAGAACACCAGCCATTAATGCTAAGATGAAACCCATAGAGCCGCCTGAATCGTTGTCATCTTCAATAGGATCAGCTTCATCAGGTAATTCTGCTTCTAAGTTGAAGGTTGCAATGAACGGGTCGTGATCTGAGCTGCGGAATGGACCTACATCAGTAAATGCATAGCCGTCTTCATCAGGGTAGTAAGAAAGCGCTTGGTCGTACTGGAATTGGTAAACTTCAGGAGAGTTAATGCTCCAATGCGCACCGTCTACCGCATCAGCAAGCATGGTTTCACTTGCTAGCACATGGTCTAAGCTGCCCACTTGCTCTGTACCGTAGAACCAGTAAGAGTAACCTTCAGCATCAAACTCTTCTGCAAGATTTACGTAACCATAATTAGCCGTTACTTCTACAGAGGCACCATCGTCCATACCTGTATTTGCTGCGGTCATTACCGTGTAACCTTGGGTTTCAGCGGTGTAGTCGGTAAGTACTGCAACCGGATCTTCAGCACTGTACGAGTTCAAGTCACCTAATACTAAAATACGCTCAGGTAAGCTTTCATCGCTTAATGCTTCACCTAGTGTAATAGCAGCAGATACACGAAGTGCATTACAGCTACCTTGGATGGTATCCGTTTCACTGACTGCTTCAGCAAGATCTTCACCACACTCTGAACCTTTCGATTTAAAGTGGTTAACGGCAACAGCAAAGGTTTTACCGCTTTCAATGTGGGCAAACGATTGAATTAAAGAAGGGCGCATTTGTGCAACGCTGTCTTCATCAATTTGCTGCATTGGCATGTCTACTACTTGTGCATCACCTTCAGGCGTTACAATAGTTGCGCGGTATAACAAACCAACAGTAATTGCATCAGTACCAATTGCTGTGCTATCAGCAGTGCTGATGAATGAGTACTGTTCGGTATCGGCAAGTTCTGCATTAACAGCAGCGACTAGGCTAACGATAGCGCTGTCATCGCCAAAACCGTCGTTTTCAATTTCCATTAAGCCAACCACATCAGCGTTTAAGCCTACAATGGCTTCAACGATACGTGCTTCTTGTAAAGCGAATTCAGTTTCGTCTTCAGCGCCACGGTTTGCATCGAAATCGAAGGTTACATCGCCGTTTGCATCTACTTCGCCATTGAAGTAGTTCAGAACGTTGAAGGTAGCAATTGATAAGTTACCTTCAGTTACCACTGGGTTCGCTTCGCGAGTAGAAGTTACTGTAATCACTTCGGTAGGGTTAATTCTAAACGCACCGAAGCTGTAGTTTAGCGGACCGCTTGCAGACACAGTATCACCAATACGAATAGCATTTGCGTAGCTAAAGGTAGGGAAGTAGTTAATGCTGTCTGGGTAACTAGCACTGCTGTTATCTTCGATTTTAAGTAAGCTGGCTTCTGAGGCTGCAACTGCTTCAACGTATGCGTCTGAAAGTGGTGCTGCTACGTCGCTAGGCTGGCGTTTAACGCTGTCACTTACTTGAATTTCGCCGTAACGCCACAAATCGTTTGTGCTAGTTACCGTAGCGTCAACAACAGAAGCTAACATACCTTCAAATGGTTCAAGAGAATAATCGAAAGGCATATCGATAGTCGTCATCAGAACGTCATCGCTTGCACCACAATCAAGTGCAGTAACATCACTGTCTTGGTTTAGCGTAGTCATGCCGTAGTTTTCAACTACTTCACCGTATAGGCGAGCCACGTTACCTACCGCAATAGTAGTGCTACCGTTAACGAAAATACCTTCAGAAGTGGCATCATCACCATCGCTATCCGCTGTTTCTTCTTGTAAGAAGAAACCGCCCGCACCCATGCCAGTGACTATGGCTTCAACAATATGGCTGTTACCAACTTCTTCTGAAGCATCGCCGCTCCCTTGAATGGTACTAATAAGGGTTGCTGCATCAGCACAAACGCCTAGCTCAATAACGGGCTCTTCTGGTGGAACTTCATCATCACCGCCGCCTTCAGTACTAAAAGTACCTTCAGGGAAGGGAGTTGTTGCACCCGCATTGGTCGCGGTATCATCTAATGCGTCAACGCCACTGTAAGTCCAGTTGTCAGACGAGAAAGTCCCGCCATTAGCGACTGAACCATCTTTTCGGTAAGCCCAACCGTCTAGGTATTCCCATGCTGTGCCGTTACCATCAACATTAATGTCACCGAAAGTATCAACAACGACTTCGTTTTCGAAAAGCTCTACCGCATCATCGCCATTAATACCCATGGCCGTAGTATCGTAGTCTGGTGCATAACCGAAAAATTCAGTAAAACCATCAATTTCAGATGCTACATAAATATAGCTACCCGCTGAGGCGCTATCTGCTGGGAAAGTAAATTCTACGCCATCAGTGCCGCCGCCATTGTTGGCTGAGCCAAGCCCGTATACTGATAAGTCGGCAATATCATTTACAACGTAAAGCTCAACAGCTTTAGGAAGGCCACCGGTAAGTGACGCATCAACAACACCGCTGATAACTAAGTCGCTGGCATTGGCCGAAAATGCAGTAAGAATACCTGCTGTTATGAGTGACAATGAAGTTTTCACTGGTTGTTTCCCTCTTAGGTCTTTTATTATTAGGTCTGTCAAAGCAGACCCTCTTTGTTATTGCTAGACCTAGCCTATAACTATAATGTCAACGCAGGAATGACTTAACGTTATTCAAGTTTATTTTTAATAAAGTCTTAATAATCAGGCATTTAATCTATTCAAATAAAGTTATTTATGACATTGGCTCGTCATAAAAGGCATTTCGGCATCTATAAATAACCCTACAACGACTAAAAAGTTTTGAATGCGCTCGCGTTGTTACTAGACAATAAACGCCTGTATTAAGTATTTTTTAGCGTATCGCAAAACCAAGTATGATCATCAATAACTTGCTTTGCATAATGATTAGCACTACTGATTAGCGCACTATTTGTATGGTGGTTTAACGCTTTTACGGCGCTTTTCGCAAACCGTGTACTTCGCCTGTCACCACGACAATGGGCTAACGCAAGGGTGTAGCCGCACAGTTTAGCGAAATAACCAAAGTCTCCATTTCGCGCTTTATTTCCCATACCAATATCATGGGGATCTAATCCTACTTTGGCGTGGTGGCGTGAGCGAATTAACCAGTGTGCATTGTCCCAAATAACTTCATCTAGCAATAAATCTGGACGGCGCTGCATTCGTCGTTGGCTCCGTGCGGTTAAATGAGCAGGGTTCAATCGATTCACCGGACACACATTATCGAAGTAGAATAAGGGCGCGGCTTTTCGCTGTTGTTTTACCTCAACAATATGGCAATAACGAAAACTTTCAGCGTTATGCGGTTTTTTGGGGCCAACTAAGAAATAGAAACGGCGCATATTTACCGAACCGGTTCCGGCATTTTCCCTGCTGGTGATATCAACAATGTCATCATCCATATAGGGTGCGAATGCCGTTAACACCTGCTGATGTTCTGCTGGGCTCAGCGGCGTGTATTTATCGGTGATGTGTTTAAATTTTAGGCCATCCTGCGTTAAATGAACCGCTTTAGCTAGCGCACTTTTAGATTCGAACTTTTCACCGCAAGACGAACGTTCCAATGCTTTGCGATAGAATTTTTTCAATTTTCCATCAGGCTCTTGTTCCATTGCTTCATTGATAACCGTCGCATCTTCAGTTACGCGTTGGCATGTTGCCACGTACTCTTGAATGAAAAGAGATTGAGCATGTTTAACCTGGTGGGGGTCTACTGCAGGTTTTAACGGGTCTGGCATGTCTATCAAAAAGCGGCCTTCAGAAATACCTTTGCAATGAGCTTCTACCAGAGACAGTGAAGTAAGATAGCGAAGAATATCCCAATGTGCATAGCCAACACAGGCATCGTCAAAATCGTTCGGCGTAAAAATAACGGTGTCGCCGTGTGAGCCTTCCTCAGTGAGAAAACCAAAATTAGACGTATGGCAATCACCCATTACACTGGTCAGTGACATCGAAAAGCATGCCTCTGGCACTGGTAAGTGGCGATTTGCTAGGTCTGCATAAAATAGTTGTGCGCTACCGCGGTAAAATACAAACGGGCTTAAGGCCATTTTTAAATGTTTAGCTAAGTGGGGAGAAGGTCGGGTGCCATCAATTTTAGCAATTTCTTGATTAAGAAATTTCGCGCGATCCATAACTGCAATGCCGTTGTAACAATGATGGCGTTAACATTACCTTTATTGGTTTTTGAATGCGAGGCTTGCGTGGGGAGGTGGAATGTGAGAAATTTCGCTTGTTCGGGATTTTTGCGATTAATTTATATTATTGATTGGTAAATTTGATTGAAACATTCAAAAATACCAATTAGTTTTTTTAAAAAAACCGCGCTATTCTTATCACCAGTTTCAACGAAGTCGAGTTTAACCAAAACCGATTCTGGTTGGTTGCACTGGGCTTTGTAATATTTCGTACTATTTGTATTGGTTAGGACTTTACTAACAATACAAAATTTATTCACTTAATGGAGAAAGTAAACATGGCATTAATTAACACTGCTATCAAACCGTTCAAAGCACAAGCATTTAAAGACGGCGAGTTCATCGAAGTAAGCAGCGAAGATATCAGCGGTAAGTGGGCAGTATTTGTTTTCTATCCAGCAGATTTCACTTTTGTATGCCCAACTGAGCTTGGCGACATTGCTGATAAGTACGAAGAGCTTCAGTCTCGTGGCGTAGAAGTATTCTCAGTATCTACTGATACTCACTTCACTCACAAAGCGTGGCACGATTCGTCTGACACTATCAACAAAATCAAGTTTGCAATGATTGGCGACCCTACTGGTGAAATCACTCGCAACTTCGATTGTATGCGTGAAACTATGGGTCTTGCTGACCGTGCAACATTTGTTGTTGACCCAGAAGGTATCGTTCAAGCGATGGAAATCACTTCTGAAGGTATCGGCCGTGATGCAGACGACCTAGTTCGCAAAATCAAAGCTGCTCAGTACGTTGCTTCTCACCCAGGTGAAGTTTGCCCAGCTAAATGGAAAGAAGGCGAAGCTACACTAGCTCCTTCTCTTGACCTAGTAGGCAAAATCTAAGCAACCGCTTAGCGCTTATAAGTAATTTATAAGTAAGTATGGGAGTGGGTCTCCACTCCCTATCTAATTAATTTCCAATTCCTGCTTATATTGTTAGCCTGAAAAATGGTTGGCGGGGATCGGCGTGTCGAAAATAAGGCAGACTACCGTGTTAACTAAAGAAATTTTACAAGCGTTGAAAGGCTATGCTGAGTCAATGCAGAAAAACGTAACCTTCGTCGTACAGACCGGTGAACACAGCAAGCGTGAAGAGCTTGTGTCGTTTCTGTCCGACATTGCTGGTGTAAGTGACAAACTAAGCCTTGAAGAGCGCGACACTAACGGTGTTTTACGCAGCTCAATCAGCTTTTTACTAGAGGCTGATGGTGAAGATACAGGCATTCGCTTTTCTGGTATTCCTGGCGGTCACGAATTTAACTCGCTTATCTTAGGTATGCTTCACGCATCAGGTACCGAGCTTAAAATTGATGACAGCGTAAAAGCGATTGTTAAAGGCGTTAAAGAAGAACTTAACTTTGAAGTATTTATCAGCTTAAGCTGCCATAACTGCCCAGAAGTCGTTCAAGCGCTTAACCAATTTGCACTACTTAATCCAAACATTACGTCTGAAATGATTGACGGTGGATTGTATCAAAACGTAGTAGCAGAACGTGATATTCAGGGCGTTCCAAGCGTTTACCTAAATGGTGAGCTATTCGCTAATGGTAAGGTCGATGCATCGGTTCTTATCGATAAACTTATCGAACGTGACCCTTCGCTAAAAGAGGCGAACAAGGGTGAGTCGTTACCGCTACAAGACGTTACCGTAATTGGTGGTGGTCCAGCGGGCGTGGCATCAGCGATATACAGCGCACGTAAAGGTTTAAAAGTGACTGTGGTTGCCGATCGTTTCGGTGGTCAAGTGAAAGATACAATGGGTATTGAGAACCTTATCTCGGTATCTAAAACTACCGGCCCTGAGCTAGTAGGTAACTTAATGGAACACATGAACGATTACGATATTACGCTTAAAGAGCACGTTCGTGTTGATTCTGTAGAACAAGGTAATATTAAAACTATTACGCTTTCTTCTGGTGAGCAAATTCGTACTCGTTCAATTGTTGTTGCAACAGGCGCACGTTGGAGAGAACTTGGTGTGCCAGGTGAGAAAGAAAACGTAGGTAATGGCGTGGCGTACTGCCCACACTGCGATGGTCCTTTCTTTAAAGGTAAAGACGTTGCAGTTATTGGAGGTGGCAACTCGGGTATTGAAGCGGCACTTGATTTAGCGGGTATTGTTAAATCGGTAACGGTATTTGAATTCATGCCAGAACTTAAAGCTGACCAAGTACTGATTGACCAAGCTGAAAAACGTGAAAATATCACGATTATCAGAAACGCAGCGACGCATCAAATCACTGCTGAGAATGGAAAAGTTAATGCTATCGAGTATCAAGATCGCAATACTACAGAACTCCATACTCTCCCGCTTTCGGGTGTGTTCGTACAGATTGGCCTAGTACCAAACAGTCAATTCATGGAAGGCGTGGTTGACATGAGTAAGTACGGTGAAATCGTTATCGATACTAAGTGCAACACGTCTGCACCAGGTATATTTGCAGCCGGTGATGTTACAACAGTACCTTACAAGCAAATCGTTATTTCAATGGGCGAGGGTGCAAAAGCGTCATTAGCAGCATTTGAATACTTGCTAAGCCACGAAGTCATAGAGATGGACGAAGAAACACAAGCTGCCTAATTATTATTTCTAATAATTAGCGCAATACATAAGGCCGACTTACTCACGTAAGTCGGCCTTTTTTATGAAGAGAATTTCGCGCTATTTATCCTCAATAAAATATCAAATAGGAATAATTATTGTTTTCATTAGCCGCTGTTTTTTGGTAATTTATACATAACATCAGTTGATCAGAAAACGCGTAATAAAACCTTACAAGGCTAAGCATTAAACCTGCCGGCTGACGGCTATTTTTCGCTTGCCGAGCGTTTAAACATTTCAGCACCAATAAAAATATATAAAGGTAAGTTATGTTCATGTTATTTGCCGCAAGCGGCCTTTCTCTAGCCTCTATAGCGGCAGTCTATCAAAGTTGGCGGCGTCAAACTGGCCCTATGCTGTATGTGGGGATAGGCGTTTGGCTTCTATCTTCTATAGCCTGGTCACTCTCTGTGGGTTGGGAGTTTGGAGTACTATACGCGTTATGTTTGCCCGGCCTTTTGGTGTGGCCGTTTATTGCAATGAATCAGTCTCACATGGCTGTACCGCTTCAAATCCCCCAGCCCAGAAAACTAGACTTTTCTCCTCGCACATCAATTCAGCATGCTTTGCACTACATCGTAGTTTTGCTGCTGTTACTGGTATTTAGCGTTGTTGCATCACTAGCGATTTGTGCATTATTACCGATGGATATAACAGGGCAGTTAGCTACCTGTATGGTGATATCACCCATCATTTGGGGGCTTGCAGTTTACCACTACCTAGCTACATCGAAAAAAATTAAAACGGTTGGCGGCTATCTTGTAGCAACAGCAGTAAGTGTAGCAATACTGATGGCAATGCCAATTTAGGAATTAAAATGAACAAAGCGACAAAACAATCAGCCCTAAATGCACATAGCTGGGTTGGCGTATTTTTAAGCGTACTCCTTTTTTTGGTCTGCCTGTCAGGCACTATCGCCGTATTCCATTTAGAATTTGAACGGTGGGAACAACCGCATATTCCCGAGTTTGAATCCGTCGAGGATGGGGCAGTAGAAAAGGCGATGGACAGCTTTTTAACTAAGCATCCCGAAGAAACAGATCATCTATTTGTGGTGCTCCCTACATCAGGTATTCCAAGGTTGGTAGTAGAGAACGACCACGCCGCATACTTTGCAGATGAACAAGGTAATTTGCTTGAAAAAGAAAATGTAGCCTTCACCCAAATGTTGGTGGATTTACATTTGTACCTCAACTTACCGCATAGCTGGGGGATGATACTGGTGAGTGCCTTAGGCGCCATAATATGTACCCTTATCTTCACAGGAGTTATCGCCCATAAGCGTATAGCGAAAGATGCGTTTAAACTTAGAAGAGGCGGCAATGGTCAACAAAGCCAAATTGATTTGCACAATCGCTTTGGCCTTTGGGCATCACCATTTCATTTAGTCATTGCAATAACAGGAACCTATTTTGGTTTAGCCGGTATCGTACTGGTGCTAGTGGCACAATTAAATTATGGCGGTGACAGGGATGCGGTAATAAACCAAGTATTTACCCCCGACCCAGTCATTGAAGCGCAAGAAGGTAAACCAGCGATAGGTAAAGCCATCGCGCAAATGGAAACCATAGCCCCAGAAAACCCGCTTATATTTGTGACTGTTCACGAGGTGAACAAACCTGAACAGTTCATTGAAATTTATGCACAAGTACCTGGGCGAATGATATACGGTGAAGCATATCGATTTGATACCGCAGGTAATTATTTAGGCACTGCCGGTTACGACGATGGCGCATGGGGTAAGCAATTGTTGTGGGCTGTTTATCGCCTTCACTTTGGCGACTTTGCAGGAATACCGAGTAAAGTACTGTATTTTGTTTTGGGTATCATGCTATCCATGCTGTGCGTATCGGGAATGGAAGTGTGGTTATCTAAAAAAGCGCATCCTGTGTTGGCCACGCGCTTGTGGTATTGCACGGTGTGGGGCAGTGTGAGTGCATTGGCGTTCACGGCAATAGCAGATATGTTCTTTTCAGGTTCGTTAATTGCAGTATTTTGGGGACTAATGGTGTTAAATGTAGCACTTACGGTGGCCATAAAGCGGCTTACCAAACCAGTGTGGCTGATAATTTCAGGTATCAGTGTGTTATTGCTTCTATTTATTTATAGCGCTGTGAACGGAGAACATGCACTTTCGGTGGCATCGTTGCAATTAAACATACCCATGCTGATTTATGTTGTATGGAGTATTTTACGAGGTAACACTTTACTTAGGCGTGAAACTCTACTGTCGAATTTTCAAAAAGAAAATCAAACAACAACGCACAATATAGATGGTAATGGCGACAAGAGCGCATCAGTATCGACTGAAACGCAATCGCCAATGGCTTAATACACTGTACAAACACGACTGCATTGGTAGCGTTAACTAATACAGCGTGGCTTTTACTTAGGTTAAATAACCAAAATGTGAAAGCCGCGCTTTTTTGTGTCTACATTTCGTTTCTTTTACCTTTATCTCCACTTCCGACTCCATCTCCACAGTCATCTTTGACTTCGCCTTAACGCGATCACTTGTTCTTTTTATTAAACATCCATTTACCTACTTAGTGGGCATTGATTGGTCGTGTTTTAACTCCTATAGCTTTCAACCATATTGAATAATCACCAATCTGAATTTAACCCCAGGTTGGGAACATGCTATTGCTACAGTTATACATTTTTAGATGGAATTAATAAGGGTAGCGCATGCGAATTTTAGTCATAAGTGCTTTGATAGCCGTGATGGGGTATTTACTATTTTGGCCTGTACCGGTTGAACCGGACGCATGGAATACACCAAAAGATAAAGGCTATAGCGGCGTTCATCACGTCAATGATAAGCTATCCTTCGCCCATGCTATAGCCTTAGGCGAATTAACAGCCTTGAGCCATAAAGAAGCCACCACAATAAAAAGAGAATACGGCCCAGAAGATTTTGCTCTGCGAAGTGATGGCACTATCGCCACGGCCACGCATTCTGGCACTATCATGCTATTAGCACCCAACGATACCCATTTTACACCTTGGGTTAACACGGGCGGGAGGCCGCTTGGGTTGGAGTTCGATGCCAGCGATAATCTTATTGTGGCAGATGCTTACCTGGGGTTACTTTCTGTTTCGCCATCAGGTGTCATTACCTTGCTAACTGATGCTGTTGATGGCACGCCCATTGTGTACGCTGACGATGTAGATGTGGCAGAAAATGGCATGATATATTTTTCTGACGCCACCACTAAATTTAGTGCAAAAGCCTATGGCGGAACACTTAGCGGCAGCTTGTTAGAAATTTTAGAGCACAAAGGTAATGGCCGATTACTCGCGTACAATCCAAATACCAACGTCACTACTGTTTTAATGGATGGGTTAGTCTTTGCCAATGGGGTTGCTATCAGCCATAACCAGCAATATGTTTTGGTGAACGAAACTGGTAGCTACCGAGTGTTACGTTACTTCATTGCTGGGCCCAAAACAGGTTTGGTAGATGTGTTCATCGATAACTTACCCGGCTTTCCCGATAATATTGCCACAGCACCCGACGGTGGCTACTGGGTAGGGTTTGCTTCACCGCGTTCCGCCTCGTTAGACGATTTATCAAACTCTCCATTTTTGCGTAAAGTAGTACAGCGCTTGCCTGCATCATTGCGCCCCAAAGCAAAAGCCTACGGCCATGTAATAAAATTAAATAAACAAGGCAAGGTGACAAATGACTTACAAGATCCAAGTGGAAATTATCCACTGACAACAGGGGTGTTAGAAACGGCAGATATGCTATACATTAGCAGCCTAACTGCGTCGTCTGTGGCGGTGGGTGGAAAAG
>Ga0207902_1000045_pt1 | contig 84695 bp, 74 predicted proteins | sample LinPmetageLP45_FD_184056 | JGI IMG/M metagenome (GOLD analysis project Ga0207902, IMG submission 184056) | Marine viral communities from the Pacific Ocean - LP-45 (SPAdes) | ecosystem: Environmental > Aquatic > Marine > Oceanic | place: Pacific Ocean | collected 2011-06-12
CACCCGTAACGTACACATATTGACATCATACCTGTAACGCGGCATTTTATATGTACATCGTGAATACAGAGCTCAGCCATGCCGTTCAATACGCGGTCCAAGCAGAAACTAAATTCATCTGCCCATCTATCGCATATCAATGTCTTTTACCCATCTCAATGTGAGCTGACCGAGCGGAACGCACATACAACAGCTCGATTCACCCCACTTAGATATACAGATACCTTCCTTCAGCTTTCCCCTGTGGAAAAAGGGGTAATACGCCAATTCCCTATAATCCTCAGGGGAGATCGTACTCCTTGGGACCTCGGCAACCTCTACTTGATGTACAAGTTTACCGAACTCGCAAAGATAGAACCTCCAAGCGTTGAAACTATCCAGGGGTTAGCCAAACACCTGATGATGTACTTACGATGGATTGAGCATGTGCGCGATCAAAACGAAGTTATTCATGAGCTCTACTTCCCAGATCAAGAAGAGTTTCGAGTGACTTATCGCTACCATCGTTACCTACGCCGCTTGCTTAGGGAGAACCCCCAACCCATTTCGCTTGGTGTCGCCAAGGCCCGTATGCAGGCTGTTATTGCATTCTATCGCGGGATTTTGCATGGAGGGTTGATTCGGGAGTCCGTGATTGCTAACGCGCCCTACGAGGTAAGAGCTATAGGAATCCCCATCGTCAACAGTATTGGCTTGCAGTATATAAAGCAGGTTGAAACAAGCAACTTAGCTATCAAGTCCCCGAGACGTGACACAGTTCTTGGATCAATAAAGGACGGCGGCAATCTGCGACCGCTGACGGAAGAAGAACAAAATATCGTACTTGATGAGCTTGAAACCTACGGCAACCGGGCATTCCAGCTTATGTGCTTTGTGGCGCTGTTCACGGGTGCTCGAATTCAGACTGTATGCACGCTCAGGGTAAAGCATCTTAAGGCAATTCTGAAATCGAGGCCTGTTAATGGTGAATGTTTACTCAAAGTCGGGCGAGGAACAGATATCGATACTAAAAACGACTTAAATTATCGTCTTCACGTCCCCTTCAAGCTCGCAGAGATACTAGATGAATACGTAAGTTCCGAAGAACATGCGGAAAGGCGTGCTAAAAGCTTCTACGGTAATAGCGATGAAAACTACGCATTTCTTGCGAGAAACGGCTCAGCATTCGTGACAAGTAAGGGAGAAATCAGAGACCGTCAACTGGGCAAATTTAGTCAACGTATCTCCCAAAAGGAGCAAGTAGCTTTCACAATCCAAAAAGGCTATGCGCTGCGCAACTATTTACAGCGACTGATACTGAGCATTCGTCGTAAACATCCAGATTTCAATCACTTCAGATTTCATGATCTACGTGCAACTTTCGGCATGAACTTTGTACGAGATGCGGACCGGGCAGGCGTACGCGATGTGCGGCAACTCTTACGTTCAAGAATGGGGCACAAGGACTTCCAAACAACCCAGCGCTATTTAAATTACGACCAAGCGAGCGAGGCAGTACAGAAGGTCACTGTATATCACCACACTCGATTGAATCGATTAGCATGAAAAAAACGACGACTGACCTCCACCCGTACAAGCTACCCAGCGGTCTTCAAGTTTTTAATATTGATGGCCATGATGTTGTTCCTGAATTTAACCCGACCCTTATTATTCTAGATTTAGGCGTCAATCAAGCCTCAGCACGTTTTGTCCGTGCTTACCGCTGGTGCTACCTGAACCGCTTATCCTTGAATGCAAGCCTCGACAGCCTAAAAGAGAAAGAAAAGGTCAATCTTTCAAGTCTCTGCCATCAGCGGGTTGATATCGTTCGTAAGCTCGTTTCAGCGGCACTTGTCGGGTCGATCAACCTACGTGTCATAGGTACGAATTTATCCGTGGCGTTTGACTGGATTGACCGGCATGGGCGCGGCGGGGATTTGTTAAATTTGGAGTCCGCCAAAAGGCTGTACCGAGACTACACAGAATATCTAAGGCACCGCATGCAGCTCTCGAATGCGGGTGATAAAAAAGCAGGTGCCATCGGGTATAACAACGCGAATCGTCATCAAAGAGGCATGGCCTATATCTGCGCTTCAGCCACAGGATATGAAAGAAATACAGTCCGAAGCTGGGCTTACCGTATTCCTAGAAGCACGAGGGGGCTATACAGTGCAGTGCAGCCAAAACTTACTGAAACTGAGCATGTTATTGCTCACGCCATGCATACACGATTTTTCAACGCATATAGTGATGCAATTCTCAACAATAGTCCTCCCCCTGTCACCATCAAGTTATCTGATTTGGGCTTCGAAGATATAATCTTCTATAACCAATACAGCAACTCCGCCAACGGCTGGGCAAGAGGTTGTAAAAAAGATCTGCGGGTAGACTGGATGCCCTATTTTTACGGGCGAAATGGTGTTTTTCAGGGTACTCCCAAAGAGTTTGATGATTTCATAGCCGGCTACGGCATTGAGCCGCTAAGGCATGGTCACAATTTCTCCTCGTCATACAAAATTCGCCAACGTCGCGCCCAAGCATTCTCTGATCCGGACCTAAGGTACTTAGCCAATATGGCAACCCGGCACTTCGGGTATCTTCTGCTTGCCGAAGCAGGCACCAATGCTTCTACGCTAGCAACACTCGACTGCTCTCGAACACGATTAGAGAAACTGCTGGGTGCGACTCGATTACTGGCCGTAAAGGGACGTGCAGGCTACGAGCAGCAAGATCAGTTTGTTGATCGGCGCTTCGCACAGACGACATGGAAGCGCCAATTAGAGTTGCGTGAATGGATGGCGAAACGTCTGCGTGAAGAAGGGCACGCAGCACCACAAAAGGGGCTTTTCTTACTTAGACTTAAGCACGGAATGGACCCGTTCTATCCGTTGAGTTCTTTAAACATGACACTGCTCAGCCTCTGGCCCAAACATGGCCCCTCACTCGCAACACGGGAGGCGCGCAAGCATAAAACGATCAATATTATTGAAGGTTCAGGTGGAAACGTAGCTCTTGCTTCAGCTATGCAGTTCGCATCACCGCAGACCATCGAACGACATTATGCTCATAAAAATGAAATCGAAGCGGCCAAGCAGATATCAGAATTTTTCGAGTTGCAAGCGAAGTCTGCTTACTTGCGGCAGATAGGAATTAAGCCTGTTCGCATCATAAACGATGGTGAGGATACTTCAACTGGACGTTGTGACGCTGTTGAAATAGAAGGACCTCAACTCATTGAAGGATATGAAACTATTGGAATAACGCCACGCTGCAGTGCCCCACTTACCTGTTTGTTCTGCGTTCACTTCGGCCTACATTCGATGGAGGAAGACCTTGTGCGACTGTTGTCGATCAAGCGCTGGGTAGAGGTACAAACTCAGCTGTATGCTTCAAATATTGATGAGGGTTTTGCCAAATACAGCCCTTACATTGAACGAATTGACCAGATTTTTGAAGAGCTACCTACAGGTAGTGAGGAACTTGCTCAGCTTGTTAAAACCGCAAAAACACGCTTTGCGGAGGGCACGCGAGACCGCTACTGGGTTGCTAAGACCAATGCTTTACTTGATCTGAGAGGTATCTGATGGTCTTTTCAGTTAACTGGTGCAACCCTCCTCGCGAACTCATGCCGGATCCGATAGATAAGATTACAATGATAGGTATAGATCCTGAGACGGTCATTGCACGCAACCCGGCGGGCGAGGTCGTCAGCCGCTTCAAAGACGACAGCTGGGACTGCCGCGCCTACGGACAGTTGACCCCTTTCCACTTCGCTTCATGGTGGGACAAATCCCAGCGCGGCTCTATGGATCAACTTGCTCGAACATTGACTGATGAAATCAAACTCATACACTGGATTCTGCAAAACAACACCAGCGCAAATTGCGGTCGTTCACGAGGGCAACGCTTCGCCGCAATTGTGACGGGCCAGCTCAAAAGCATTATTAAAATAGCGCACGGCTTAGGCATTACGCTGGAAGAAGCGGAGCACTCGGCCAAGTTTCAAGTAGCGCTGAAAACATCCATCACTGGTGCGGCAATAGGATTTAAGAATTACGAGTCATTGAGTGGCCTGCTGACAGATTTGGCTGGCCTCCAAAGCGACCCGAATATCGAATGCGCTTTACCTCGGCTTGTTCCAGAATCTTCACTGTCCGACCTTCAATCTCTAGTGACGCGGATGAGAAGAAAAAAGAAATCAGAGGGTGAGCAAACGCCACTGATTCCAACGCGGCTTTTTGCAAGACTCATCACAAATGCGCTTGAGCAATTAAATGCGTTAGAGCCGAACCTCCCGAGGCTTGAGGAATTCATCAAAGCGGTCAATGCCGATCCGCGACTGTTCGCAAATGGAAAAGACGACTTTCCTGACAACGTTAAACGAGCAAACCGAATCTACCCTGACCGCGAATTCCCATACTACTCAAAGGTCAAAACTGAGTGCGTAAACCGCGCTGAGACCATAAAGCGATACGGCCTCAGTGAGCTGTTCGCTGTACATAAGATCTTTTCTCTATCAGATCTAGGCAAATTCATCACCCACCATCAAGCTTTGTGCGCAATACTAATCCATGCTTTCTCAGGTATGCGTAGTTCTGAGGTGCGTGTTATGCCGTATGAACCCGTCATTCATCCGGCCGCCACAGGCTTTGGTGAATTACCTGTTTTGGTCTCGCATTTAAAGAAATTTGAACAAGCGAACTACAGCCGGGCCTTGACCTGGGCTACTTCGAAAGAAGGCGTGTACTCGGTCGGGATTGCGCAGCAGTTAGCCAGGCTGTGCTGGTTCAGAAACCGTCCTGCCGATGACGTTTTCCCGGATAATGCTCCCTTGTGGATTCCGACAAATTTCTCAAATCGCATAAATGCACATGGGCACTATGCAACACCATTAAGTGATCGCCTCAGGGACACAGTTGTATTGACGCAGGTCGTCCAGTCGCTTGGCCTAGTGATTGAGCAGGAGGATATCGATGAGCTCGTAACGTTTGACGCTTTTCGCAACTGGGATGAAGACACCCGTTTCTCGATTGGAAAGCTATGGCCACTTGCCTCGCACCAATTCCGGCGCTCCGTAGCCGTATATGCGAGCCGCTCGGGAATGGTTTCACTCCCTACGCTCAAAACACAGTACAAACATCTTTCGGCAACAATGACTGCGTATTATGGTGAAAATTCTTCCTACGCACAGAGTTTTTTGATCGATGAAGAAGGCAAGCCCATCGACAGCAATAGTGTTCTTTCTTCCTTTCGCGAAGCCAAGCAGTTCAATGCAAGCCTGCGATTCCATGAGAGCGTGATTCAAACGTCAACCTCTTTGAAAGGCCCCAAGGGCACAGAGATCCAACTCGCAAAGGAGAGGGGCACACTACCCAAAATTTTGAGCAGTCGAGCAGAGACCGAGAAGGCCATTAAGCAAGGCCGACTCTCGTTCAAAGAGACCCCTGTAGGTGGCTGCATGTTGAAAGGCGTCTGTCCTCATTTTGGTATTGATGTGGTCTTACCTTGTACGAGCAGCTGCCCAGATGCGATTCTCACCCCTAACAAACTTAAGGCTTACGTCGAAAACCTGCGCTTTGAACAAGAGATGATGTCGCCCAAAAGCAACCCCTATGAAGCGATTGAGGCAGAAATTCTTCATGTCACACAACGTTACTTAAAGCCTGCGGAGAAATCAGTATGGCCCTGACACCGACTGTCAAGGAATACTTCGCCGCTTTAGAGCGTTTAAAACAAAACAAGCCAGAGCGCATTGAAAAAGGCAGTCAGATTAATAAAGACACCGTCGCTCTAGAGGCAGGCCGCAAACGCGGTAGTATCCGCAACCGTCATGGCTTCGAAACGCTCATTGAGGCGATTGAAACGGCATCAGCTGCACCCGGCAACCTTGCCACCAAAAGGCGCATTCAAGACAACCCCCGGCAGACGGCTCAAATAGGGATGTTGAAGCGTGACTTGGACATTGCCCGTAGCCGCTACATGTCGCTCCTGTATCTGAATGCTGAAATGGCAAAAACTATTCGCAAGCTAGGTGGTGAAGTACCTCAGTTCGGTGGTGTGACGGGTATCAACATTGATCCCGATAGTAATGATGTACCGTTCTAGGTCCGTTTAAAGTTAATGTCAAAACGTATAAACGGTTGACATAGCTTGAAGCCACAAGGAATAACGACTAGCGAAATTTATTTGTGGTGAAGGTTGACACCCTGTATTCGATTGTTAGCTTGACAATTTTTGACGGAATTGACTCGTCGGTTGACTAATCTGCTGTCTATTATTTTTTTTATCTTTTCGTTGATTTCATTGGCATACGAACGTATCGAATCGTGCTCACCCAACATGACGGATGAACCCAGAAGCGCGTCGTAGAACTTGTTCCTTTTGGAGCGATTGCCCCGTATCTGATATGCACCTGGTTGCGCCATCTTCTCGTCTAGAACGGCAGCCACCTCTGTAGTGGCTTAATGAATCCGGACACTCCATAGAGGCGCTATAGTAGCGCCATGAATGAGGTGTCTATTTTGAATCAACGTCGAGCGTTTACCCCGGAATTCAAACTCGAAGCCGTGGACTTGGTATTGAACAAAGGCTACTCCGTTACCGAAGCCTGTGATGCATTGGATATCGGGCCCACAGCGATGCGCCGCTGGATTGACCAGTACAAGAAGGAAAAGCTGGGGATCATTCCCGAAGGACGCAAAGCTCTGACGCCGGAGCAACGGCAGATCCAAGAACTCCAGAAGCGTGTCGAACGACTGGAGCTGGAGAAAGACATCCTAAAACGGCTACCGCGCTCTTGATGACGGACGAGTTCAAGCTCAAGCGCTGATTGGTTCGTTCAAACACCGTTTACCGGTTTGTGTGTTGTGCAGTCTGTTCGGCCTGCCAGCTTCCACGTATTACGAACAGGAACAGAGACGAGATCGAATTGACGGTGAAAGGATTCACCTGCGAGCAACGGTGGCAGCACTGTTCAATGCCAGCAACCAATCGGCGGGCAGCCGAACGCTTGTTTTTCAATTGGCACTAATGGGCCTGATGGTGGGCCGTTATAAAGTCTCTCGACTCATGGAAGAGGCCGGGCTGTGTCAACGCCGGTTTAAAACTGACCCACTTATCGGCGATATCGCCAGTTTAAAACTGACCCACCCTTGGCGATTAAGTGTTGCTTAATAGATCCTTGCTGCTAGCCGAGATCGGCGCGATACCGGCAGCATTCTTGTCCTTCAGTCGATAGCTTTCACCCCGGATCTGCACGATATGCGCATGGTGTAACAACCGATCCAAGAGCGCTGCCGTCAACGTTGAGTCGTCAGCGAAGGCATGGGACCACTGCGAGAACGGTAGGTTGCTGGTCACGATGACACTGCCGTGCTCATACCGCTTGGCAATGACGTTGAAGAACAGATTGGCTTCTTCACGACCAAACGGCAGGTAGCCGATCTCGTCGATGATCAATAGCCGGGGAGCCAGAACACTGCGTTTCAAGTACTGATCGAGGCGCTCCTGCTTGCGGGCGGTCGCCAGTTGCAGCATCAGGTCAGCGGCGGCAATGAAGCGCGTTTTGATGCCCTGGGCGACGGCCTTGTGACCCAGACTGATCGCGAGGTGGCTTTTGCCAACGCCACTGGGGCCTAGGAACACGACGTTCTCTGCTCGCTCCACAAAGGCTAGGCTCGTCAGTTCGTTCAGCTGTTTGCGCGGTGCTCCGCTGGCGAACTTGAAGTCATAATCCTCAAACAGCTTACGCCCCGGGAAGCCGGCAAATTTGAGTAACGTCTCCCGGGAGCGGAGTGACCGTGCGTCCAGTTCCAGGCGCAATAGCTGCTCAAGGAAGTCAGCCAGGGTGTCTTCTTGCGAGGCGCAACGGTCGGCCATGGCAGACCATTCACTGGCGAGCGTATCGAGCTTCAGGCTCGCGCAGGCGTACTGGATACGCTGATGTTGCAGGTTCATGGACGCACCTCTAGCAGCCGGTCATAGGTGCTTAGCGGATGCTGGAAGCTCTCCCTGGGCACAGGCCTTGCGGCGATAGATATTTGCTGTACTGCCTGTTTTGACTGCGACGGCAAGGGATTGAGTTGGAAGCGTTCCTGATCCAGTAATACTTGAGGTTTAATGCCTGTAGTGCCGTGGATACGTTGATGCGCCACACGTTCAAGCCAGGGACCTATGTGAGCGTTGGCCGTGGGCACATCCAGTCGCAGGCCAGCCTGGTTCAGTGTGGCCGCCAGAGGCGTGATGAAGCTGTTCTTCAGATAGCCATTAAAACGCTCAACCTTGCCCTTGGTGCGTGCTCTGTAGGGCCGGCAAGCGCGGGCGATAAAGCCGTAATCTCGCGCCGTCGCCAGCAGTTGCGCATTCCAACGATGATGGCCTTCGCCGTAGGCATCGCGCTCGATCATGATGGTCTTGGCGTTATCGAACAGGATCTCCTGAGGCACTCCGCCGAAATAATGACATGCTTCCTCAATACCCCGCAGCCAGTCATCCTGACGCTCATGCTCGGAAAACCGGACGTAGGTGGCGCGGCTATAACCCAGCGTCGCAACGAAGGCTTTAATCGTACGCCGGTGACGTGAAATGGTCGTGAAGTCGACCTGCATCTGCTTGCCGGGCGGGGTCTCGAAGCGGACGACGGGATCAGCCTCGACCGTTTTGAACTCGGCAACGTAGTACTTGAGCTGGGAGATGCCACCGGTGTAGCCACGGGCTTGAATCTCGCTAAACAGCACCGTTGCGGGTATCCAATGCGGCTTGGCCGCTTCAATTCGACCTAACAGATAAGGCTTGTAGGGCTCCAGCTTCGTTGGTCGCGGACCCCGATCTGGATAGCTAGGCACAACGGTCAGGTCTCGTAGGTACCGCCGTACGGTATTGCGCGATACTCCGAGTTGCCTTGCGATGGCACGAATGCTGTTGCCTTGGCCATGTAATACATGAATTTCCACGAGTCTCTCCTGAGTCAACATCGGCCGCCGCTCTGATCATTTGATTAGGCGGCCATTTTGCTTCAGGTGGGTCAATTTTAAGACGACGTTGGTGGGTCAGTATTACTCCGGCGGTGACAGGGCTGGTCAGCAAACAGCCAGGCCGCCATAACTACAAAGCGGCGGGCGCTGCACATCCGATGGTTGAAAACCATCTGCAGCGCGAGTTTAACGTTCAGGCTCCAAACCAGGTCTGGTGCGGTGATATCACCTATGTGTGGGTGGGTAAGCAGTGGGCTTACCTGGCGGTCGTTATTGACTTGTATGCCCGACGGGTAATCGGTTGGGCCACATCGCAGTCGCCTGATAGCGCGTTGGTGATCAAGGCGCTGAGTATGGCTTATAGCTTGCGAGGCCAGCCAAAAGGCGTGATGTTTCACTCTGACCAGGGCTGCCAGTACAGCAGCCTGGCGTATCAGCAGCAGCTATGGCGCAAACGAATGGTTCAAAGCATGAGCCGCCGCGGCAACTGTTGGGATAATGCGCCAATGGAGCGGGTATTTCGCAGCTTTAAAAGCGAGTGGATGCCGAAGCAGGGTTACTGCGATCTGCATGAAGCAACGAGAGACATAGGCTTCTACCTGATGAGCTATTACAACCGACGGCGTCCGCACAGCTACAACGCCGGCTTGCCACCGGAGCTAGCGGAAAAACGACTTAACAAACTGTCCGGAAATAGTTGACCACTACAGGAAGAGCTTCGCGAGGACGAAGAGGAGCGCGAGCGCACTGGTAGCTTCGAATAGGCTAACCCGAAAACTCCTTTTGGCCTTTTTCTGAATCACCCTTGGTCAAAGACGGCTACCGGCCAAAAGCGGATGGTCAGAACAATCGGACCTCAGCCGGTTGCGTCATTCGTTGCAAAGGCAAAAAGCTCCCCTGGCGCCATTGATGGGGCGCTTGGAGCAGGTGACTATCCTTTATCTGGTTTCAAATGCACGAATCTTAGCCCGCGCACGGCTGATCGGAGGATTTTCCATGCCTACCGGAATAAAGACATCGTCGTCAGGCTTGATAGCTGAAATCTCCTGATCGTTTTCATCTATTTCCCAGGCATACATGACAACGACGCCAGAAGTTTCCAGATGGCTAACGAGCTTGCCTTTAGCGTTCACTGTAGCAACATGACACTTCTTGTGTACTTCGTAATCCTTCAAAAACCTCTCAATATTTTCAGAAGAACTTGGCGTCATAGTATGTAGTCTAGACAGTCCCGCTTGGAATTTCGAAGACCCATTTTCAGATCTATCAAGATCACTTGTAACCGCTACGCGATAATGCGCAGGATTCTGGCTGTCAATGCCCCGTATCAATGCGATGCGCAACGTATTTTTGGAACTTTTGTCTCCGATAGTTTTTGCTATGTTCTCGAATATCTTATGTCCAATAGCGGCATTCTCGAAGCCGAATATCAGCACTGGAGTTTCGCCTTCGCATGTCTGAAAACCTAAACCCCTCCAGCCGGCTCGACTCCACAGGCTATCTTGGATGAGAGAAACTACTTTAATATCTCTATGCTTCAGTGTTGAAAGCTGAAACGGATGATTAGGACGCTCCTCAGGCTTATCAGATTTAGAGGGCCATTCCATAGGCTCTACATTGTGATGCTCATGCCAAGTTACGCGCCGAGTTGGCTTGTAAACTTCTAAGGCGGCATCCTGATGACCCTCGATGCCTGGGACATCATTATGCCCCATGAAGTAACTGTCCAATCCAATATTACAATTGAAGACAACTGCTCGTTCCAAGGCCTTGTCGTCTCTAAGCATCTCTTCGATTTTCGACCAGCTAATTTGAGGGCAAATAATGGACACAAAGTGAAGACAGAATTCAATATAAAATTGCCTGATCGTATCTCGTTGTTCATCGGTCAAACTGGCAATGCTGAACGGCGAACAGAGGATCTCAGCAGAGGTTACCTGCGCAGCGGTGTCGAAGCTGTGCTGCAGTAAGAAGTCATCCTCATCTTCCAATGAGATATCAATATTTACGGCGGGCACTGTAGCCGTTGCATGATCTGCCATCATCGGTGCGCAGAAGCTCTCCAGCACAGCCAGCAATTGCTGCGCTAACTCAATGCATGGAGATTTTACCGGGAAGGACACAGACACCTTACAACCCAGGATACAGGAGCTTATGATTGTCCAGCGATCCAGATAGAGGTCGAGCGGGGCCAACGGAGCGCCCATGTCGATACTGCGCCACATGTTCATGAGGTGAAGGTCAATTGGCTCACCCTCAGGGCCCACTTTATCTTCATGGCCTAAGCATACCAATAGCGCATCTGCACTGAGCCCTAGATCCAACTGATTCAGCTTGTCCGGCAGCCAGGCTATTCTTTCAACGTCTGAGAAATTGGCATTGAGAAATAGCTGACCAATCAGAACCTCATAATTCATTTTCTGATCTTCTGTCCACAGTTTTTCATCCACCGTTTGAGAGACCAGTTGAGCTAAGTGGTACCAAGTCAAAGACTGACTCACACGACCTAGTTGACCTTCGATCCACATGAGTTGTTGGTAAATAGCAGCTTGCTTATTACTGCTTCGCTGTTCCTTCAGTGCGTCAGAAGTGACCACATAAGCTCCCATCAGAGCTGCTCCTCGCGCAGCCCACAGCAGACCCTGCTTATCGTATGCATGGGACAACATATAAAGGGCAGCGAAGACTTCCGCCTTACTTTCACTGCTATACAGCCCGTACAGTGATAATCCGAAGCACTTGATCGCCCTGTAGAAATCCTTTTTATCGCTGCTTAGCGCCCCTCGCCTCAGGTACTTATCTGCCTTAATCCGGCTATTTTCCCGTTCACCGCCCTCATCAATGACCTTATCCATGAGGTCTTCGTAGGCCTTGAGATCTCCAAAGGCCACGTCGAGAGCTTCGAGCAAGTTGACGAGACGAGCCATAGGGTAGCCAATCAGCCTGTGAGCACTATCAGCGATCTCGCTCAAAGACCGAAAGGTGTTACTGGCTTGCTCCTCACTTTCGGCAACTAGCAGATCTAGTAGCGCCAGAGAGGTCTTGGCTTGTAATGCACCGCTTATCATATTCGCGTTGTCGGCTATCGAGTTCAGCTTCTCTCGGATGATGGCTTCAATTGAGTCCACATCAAGGGTGAGCTTACCGTCTCGATTAGTGGTGACCACTAGATTGAACAACGTCACGACTTTTTCCCACACCTCAACGTTGTCGGTCTCTCGGGCCACCCCGAGCGCTTTCTCAAAAGTTTCCTCAAAGAGCTCGGCATTTTCCAGCCACCAGTACGCGGCCCATGTCAGCTGGTAAAGGGCGTCGAAATGCTGTCTCTGGGTACCAAACTTTTTCGCTGCCCGCACAGCAATATTGAACTGGTGCTCCACAGCAACAGCATCATGTTCCAGCTCTTTGTAAATGATGGCCCGCTTGGTGTAGAGGTCGACCTGGGAGAGCGTCAGACGGCCCGGATCTTCAATCTGTTCGATCTGGCGTTCGATCTCTGTGAGCTGAATTTTCTTGTCAGCGTCGAATGGGCCAATCTGAATTTTGCTCTCAATGCTGCCTGTAAGGCCCAGGTGATCGATGGCAAGTTGCTGATTCTTGTGCTGCAGTGTCTTATCAAGCAGCCAAGTACGATCAAGGATTGTGACTTTAACGCCATACTTTCCGGACAGCTCGTCTTGAAGCTCGGCTCTGGAGCTGTTCTTGATGAAACGGCTGGTGACACAGAAGATTTGAACGTAGCCACGCCCTGTCGACATGATGCTTTCGACGTCCTTTCTGCATTTTGCCCTCCAATCTTTCTGGGTGCTGACACCAAATGCCCATCGCTCGGACTCCGGGGTCTCGTTTAATCCCCAGAAAAAGGCGATCTGGCTGGCTACAGGATACGTCTCGGTATCGGTTTTGCCGTCCCCACCCGCAGTCGGGCCGGTTTGGGCAACAAGGTTGGGGCAAATTTCTCGCTCACAAAGCTTCCGTACGAATATCTCGAACTCAAGCTCTTGGCTTCGATTGTTCAGGGTCTCGAAGTGATACTCCAGCATGGAGCGATCGATAGTCGACTCCTGTAGCTTTACAGAGTCCGAGAACTGCTCCGGACGTCTCGTTCGCAGAAAGTCTTGCGGGTTGGGAGCAATTATCTTGGTAGCCGATTGTTCCTTTTCCATCATTCACTCCTGAAATGACCACTGGCACTGCCCCGGTACGATCAACGCTCTGGCCCTAGGTCAATACAAGGCTCGGCGTCATCGTGATGGTGTGCGGTTCACGATGCAGGGGAACGCCCTCGCAGATATGGTGAGGGGACGATCCTATACACCAGCCACCGGCATTGATGGCTGGCTCGAATTCATGGGGCCGGCCTCTTGGGCTGCCAAAAATTGCAGCTGAAGTTATTTAGGCCTCCACCATGGGCGCTAGGCCTAACCGCGAATATCTCAGGCACAGCATCACCGTCGCCGCCCTTGCGGAAGAAGTCTCTCATAGAGAAGAGCGCCTGCAACTTCAAGCGCTCCCATTCTTCGTCCAGACGATCTTCGAGATCCGTCGCGACTTTAGCGGCGCTGGGTTTCCGCTTGGACGGCAGCAGGGTATAGGTCGGCTGAGGGGAAAAATCGTAGACGAAAGTCAGTTGCCCGTGCTTCCAGTCCGCAGACTGTGACGCTCGCCAGCGGAATGGCACTCGCACCGATAGCCGCTTGCTGAGATGGAACGGCGGTCTGACCTGATAATCAATGAAGAACAACTCCCTCTCTTGGCGCTCAGTTTCAAGCCGTCCCTTCATTTGCTGCACGGCGTGAACGAGGTCACCGCCGGCATGCAACGCATCCTGCCGAGTGCACTCACGCTTAGCATGGGACTTAGCGCTGCTGTACTCAGCGATCGCTCGTTCGAACCTATGGAGCTTGGTAGCCACGTAGGGCCCGCAGTTACTGAGACCAAGGCCATGGATCAGCCCTGCGCGCTCTTCATCTAGGCACTTTTGTGCTGCTGCAATCAGCGCCGTCTCGTCAACGTCGCTGATTGCAGCTTGCTGATCACTGGGCAAGTTAACGTATGACATAACCAAAACTATCCTTGTGTAATGGTGGCCTGGCTACCGCATCATCTCAGTCTCTGGCAAGCCTCCAACCGCGCCTATGAGAGATTGATTATCCCATGACGGTTGCAGGAAGCTCTTGAGGTTAATCTGGCAATGCTGTCACAAATGCTCAGATAGGCCAATGCCCTTAGTGTCGGCTTCTGGAGGCAGACCGATCACCTGCCGCAAAGCGTTGAGCCTGAATCGCCCGGCTTCTGTAAACGCCTTCAAGCTTCAAGGAAGCGCTGCTAACCCTGTGTAACTGTCCGCTTTTGGCTGAAAGCAGACGGAAGCTAGCCCTCCGAGTGTGGTACTGCAGATCACCTACACCGAGCACTCCAAAGGTCGTCCCATCTTGTCGTATAACTAGGGCTCTTCAATTCCCGCTTCATGCCCCATCCAGGCGCGGCCGGTACCCGAGCCGGGCGTAGGGTGCCCCGCCCCCAGCGACCGTTGATTTCATCCAGTACGCCCATCACTTTTTCAGCCGCAGCTGGTTGAGTTTCGGTGAACAGATCGTCGGTAAATTCGCCCTGCTGCCTTAGATCCAAGAGCATGATCTCGGCCTTAGCGTACGCATGGCCCTCGCGGAAAATTGCGTCCAGACCCTGCAATGCAGCGCGGACAATGAGCCTGGTATCGTCAGACGGATAAGGCAATTCGCAAACAATACCTTTGGCGAACTTGGCTTCCTCGGGATTGAACATACCGGTGCGGATAGCTACTCGGATGCGTTTGCACAGGGAGCCCTGCGCTCTGAGCTTTTCGCAGGCACGGACGGCGTATGTAGCTACCGCCTCTCTGATTGGCTCAATCTCGTATAGCCTCTGGCCAAAAGCCCGGCTGCTGCAGATCTCCTGTTTTGGCGGGACGGCCTCTTCCAACGCAAGACAAGGCGTACCCCGTAACTCTCTGGCTGTCTTTTCGATCACCACGGAGAACTGTTTACGCAGCGACCATGCATCCGCCTGAGCCAGATCCCAAGCAGTCTTGATTCCCATCGCAGTCAAATGCTCGTTCATTCGCTGGCCCACTCCCCATACCTCGCCAACCGGCATGACCTTCAGTAGCTTGTCTCGTCGCTGTGGATCGCAAATATCGAGCACCCCTCCGTTATGCTTTTGCCAACGCTTGGCCCCCGCATTCGCCAGCTTTGCTACATACTCCAGTGCAGATACTCCACTTACAATAACCATCTAAATGCTATGGTTGAACATGTGTTAGTTGCATAAATCAACCTACTATGGGAAATGACTTGCCATGCAGGCTTATAAGATCCTTAGAACGGACGGGATTTATCCATTCCACGTGGTTGATCAGGACGGCTTACCGCACCTAGAGCTCACTCTCTATGCCTGCATTGCTCCTAAATATCATTCATCACGCACGGCTCGGGCATATGTCAAAGAGGTGGTTGCCTTTGCATCCTGGACGGCCAGTCATCCCGTCGTAATCCGACAGAACTGGCAGTTGTTAGGCGCCCCGGAACAAGTGCGAGCTCTCCTAGCTTTCTTTTTCACATCAGAAATGAAGTGCGTGGTGGCATTAGGCAAAGACAGGCTTGGGTTTGAGACACGCCGGATTGAGCCGACCTGGGAGACCGGTAGACGCCTGGAACGGTTGCTAGCTGCGCTCAGATCCTTTTACGGCGCCCTTCGCTTGTGTGGCCGCTACCATTACGACAACCCCATGGACGCTGACGGAGCCCGGCAAAGGATTGAGAAAGAGCGGCGGCGCTTAGTCACCGCGCATATCCAAACACATGGTCGGGGACCCATGCCCCCTGAAAGTGGAGTGGATTTAGTACGTGAGGTTCGGTTCTCCGCAGCGTACTTTCGATTGCGCGGAGACAAATGGCTACCGGAAGTTCTCGATGATCCATCGTTGATGAACGCCGTCGTGACAGCCGGAGACCAGTGGGGCTGGTCGATGCGAGAGATGGGCTTGGTTCGGGTACTCTTTGACACCGGTTGTCGGTTACACGAAGCCTGTCACCTCACTATGGCGGACTGGTTCCATAGCCGTTTCATGAAGGAATTGGTTTCGATTAACAAGGGCAGTCACGGACGTCGTACCAAACGGTTGTTTATCACAGACCGCACGGTCAAGGTCCTTCAGCGATACGTGGATGAGCAGCGAGTGCTGTTCGATCCCTATCAGCGCAACTTGGCCGCTTTCGCTAAGCTGCCGACAGAGCTCCTTCGTGACATTCCATTGTTCCTGACCAAGCGAGGCACACCATTGGACCCGGATCACTTTCGGCGAGATTACTGGGCTCCCGCATTGAGTTCGTCAGGCCTACAGCTGCGATGCCACCAGGTACGCCACTGGTTCGTGACTATGGCCCTCAATGATGTCCACAAACGCTCACGTTCTGAAGAAGAGCTTCAGAACTCGCGCGGCGCCATACGTGAACTCATGGCGTGGAAGACTGATATGTTACCGACCTATGACCAGGCCATTCGGCGGCATAATCTGCCAGAGCTTGCTCACCACATCCATGTCCGGATGGAGCAAGAACACAGCGCTGCCCTGGCTCGCAAAAAGAAACAGTCCGCCACAAAGGGGACCGCCCTGAAAACAGCCAGCCAGCAGATGCTGGAGGAGATGCTAGGGCCATGATTAGCACCGCAGGGTCAAGTCCGGTTGATCTATCACGGGGACAACGCTCCATAAATGCCGAGCTTGAGCGAAGGCGCCAGATTGGATTGCCGTTCTTCAACCGTGACGTTGTGGCGGTGACAGGCTATGACCGAAAGACCATCAATGGCTTTACCAGCCGCTTTGTCGGCGAGCTTGTGGAGGAGCTTCTGAATGCGCTGGTAGACGATCACGAGGCCTACGTACGGTGGGTACGCGATTTCCAGACCTTCGATCGTTTCATTCGGGTCCACAAGAAAAGCGAGCAGGTCATTCGCCGCTTTATGCGTCTTGTTATCGAGCAATTTCATCGAGAAGGCGAGGAAATCACCATTACCAAGGTGAGGTCCATCACGGGTAAAGATAGACGCATCGTGAAAGAGGAGATAATCCGCTGGGAGCACGAAACTGGCCATCAGGTAGAACGTCGGTGTATGTGGAAGCTGCCTGCTACCTCGAATATCGAAGGCGCTGAGATCATTGGCGAAAACCACGCTCTCATCAGGAGGAATAACGTAATCAGGGCAGAACTGGGTCGTCAACGCCAGCTTGGGATCCCGTTCAAGCTGGCCGATCTTGAGAAGAATCTCGGTTATCGCATAGCGATAATCTCGCTATGCTCTCGGCACTACGTAGCGGAGCTTGCAGATGAACTCCTCAGCACCCAGGTTGAAACCCGAGAAGGTTATGAAGGTTGGCGCAGAGATTACAATACTTTCCAGTATTCCCTGGCCAATACTCGCCGATCCAGGGAAGTCCTGACTCGCCTGACGCGGCTGACCATAGAGCACCTGCACCGCGAGGGGGAGACGGTGGCCTACAGCGATGTGTTGCGAGTAGCCGGGCATAACAGCTCCCGGACAAAGCAGGAAATCCAGCGTTGGGAAGCGGAAACGGGACATCGAGCCCGCCCTCTGCGCGTGTGGAAGGAAATCACCCTAGCAATGGTCGTTGCTAGGGTGTCATCCGCGCTGCATAAGCTACCGCTGACGTTCCTAGAGTCGCCGGAGATGGGCCGCTCATTCAATCAAACCCAACTGCGAATGATCTATAACATCTCGCAGCCGAAACTCCGTGACGTCGCCTTTTTTGTGATGACTTTCGCCGATGGCAATCGGCGAAATGACATCGTGTTCTTTGCCAGCATGGCAAGATATCTTGAGCAATTACAGCTTCTCGACATCGACGCGCTGGAGACCGAGCAATTTTATCAGAAGTACCACGATGGACTCGTACTCCCGGAAGAGACTTCGTCAAAACGCGGTCGATTCCTCCAGACTTATTTCCGCTTGCTACGCAAACAGGAAGACTATACCCGCAAGCTGACGCCCGAACAGTACCAAAGCGTAGCGCCCTACCTGCTCGAAAAGCTGGTGGATGATCATTTTTGGCATCGCTCCAACATTCACGGAGAAACCCGGGCGGATCAGAAAACGCGCCGCAAAGAAGCTACCGCAGTAGTTCATGACAAATTTTATCTGTTTCGCGATGTGGCCGAGCGAAGGCAAATCCAGATAGAGCGCTTACATACAGCCTTCACCAATGCAATTGCGCATCATGAAAAGACGGAGGCAGGCCTTCCGCTAACCTTCTCAATAACGGATGAGACAGCATTGGCTTCAGGTAATGCTCGAAAGGTGAAGCAGCATTTTAAGCTGTGGAACTCGACGGCACTGCGCCTAGCGCACGAGCCTTATGCAGAAGATTTCTATTATCGTCGGGACCAGCAAAAAGAACACATCGTTCATGAGGAGGGGCGCTATTTTCTGAGCTACGAGGGAGGCCATTCCGAAGAAAATTCTGGCGAGGTTGCGCCTTACTGGTTTGTTGAACTGCTAGAGGCGCGGGCTTTGGGCTATCAAAATAGCGCCGAGTTCATGAAGAGGAATGGCTATCCGCAGAAAACGTTCCTACTTCCTCCTCAATCAATGTGGGATCTTTCGACATCCAAATGGCTGGAACGGATATCGAAAGACCTAGGCATGCTATTTCTCCCGGTCGACGGCCTTATGCTGGCCGCCTTGGTAGGACATGCCGCGATCCAAATTATGACCAAGACCGGAGCCCGGATGAACGAATTCTTGCAGATTCGCCTGACGCCGGAATATCTATCCCGCGTTTCCCTTCCCGAAGATCGTGAAGCCATCGCCTTCCGGGCCATTCCCAAAGGTCGTAAAGCGGAGGAGCCTTACTATATAGACGAGCGCTGCATGAAGGCCCTGCATGGCTGGTGGGTCTTTCAGCGGGACCGACGACAGAACTTTGGCGTTGTACCTCCCACGGACAGCCTGAAGCATAAAATCAAGCCTGCACCTTATCTCTGGCAGCACTGCGGTCGACACTTCAATCATGGGCATGTGAACGCAGCCATGTGCATTATGCTCCATGGCATCACGTTACAGACGCCAGCGGGCAACTCTGTCCGCCTGACGTCTCACCTCTTACGCCATGGCTTTGCCACAGAGATGCGGGCGCTGGATACGCCGATTGACGTGATCGCATTACTCATGAAGCAGCGGGATGTCAGGGTCACCGAATACTACTCGCAGCCGACGCCGGCCAAACTGGTGGAGCTACAGCAAAAAATCTTTGAAAGCCGAGTGGACCTGTCGCGCACACATATCCGCTCTTCGGCGCACGTTAAGCGGCAAATTGAAGCAGCGCAAGATCAGGTAGGAGCACTGATCCCGGTTATGGGTGGCCGCTGTACTGTAGCAAATCAGTGTCCTGCAAAGTTTGCCTGTATCGGCTGTGCGGGTAACGCGCCTGATTGGCACAAGCGAGAACAGGTAGTGGCGTACCGGCAAGCCTACGTGACGATGGCAGCGATGGCGGAGACGCAGAACCTGCCTGCTGAGCGCCGGAAAGCCCAAGAAATCCTCACAAGCTGCGATGATGTACTGGCGGAGATGAAACTGCTGGAGGAAACAGACCAGGCAGCGGCAGCGCCTGTGGCCTTGACGATCAAGGAGGAAACCCGTGGCTAAGCAGCTCAAGTCACCTCGCCCCGAAGCTGCGCTTGCAGGTTTGAGACGCAGCCACCAACAACGCCGTAATCAAAGCACTGAAAGCGTACGGCGAGCGATCAAGACATTACAGGAGGCGGGTAGCCCCGTCACCCTCGGGCGAATCGCCAAAGCAACACGTGAACTCTCGGCGGACGGAGATGGCATCTCTGAATCCACCATTTTGCGCAACCCTGAGTGTCGCAGACTCTACGAAGAAGCCGCTAAGCCGGTACGACGGCGGCGCGTTGTAAAACGAGTGCTGGCACAGGGGAATACACCGGGACCAACGGCGGCTGAAGTGCGGCGTTTACACTACTTGCTGCGTATGACCAAAGCGGAATTGGCCGCGCAGATCATCGAGGTGGAGAGGGAACTGGCTCGTTCAGAGAAAGCAAACAACCTGCTCCGTGAGAAAGTGCTCTTTGAAGCTTTAGGGCCGCTGATTAGCTAATAGCGCCCCTCGGGGACGCCCTGACGCAAGTAGGGGCCGTCAGAGACATTCGCCACTGGTGCAGATCGGAATGAGAGGACTCTATTCTCAAACTCAAACAGGGAAGTGTTTCCGTGTTCTGTTTGCGATTCGCACCAGCATCAGCATCACCGGCACCTCTACCAATACCCCGACAACAGTAGCCAACGCCGCGCCGGATTGCAGGCCAAACAATGCTATGGCGGCCGCCACGGCGAGCTCAAAGAAATTACTGGCACCGATCATGGCTGCGGGAGCCGCCACGCTGTGTGGCACACGCCAAGCTTTGGCCCATCCATAAGCGATGAAGAAGATCAGGAACGTTTGTATCGTCAGCGGTATGGCAATGAGGACAATGTGTAAGGGGTTGTTCAGGATAACCTCACCCTGAAACGCGAAGAGCAGGACGAGGGTAATGATCAGCCCGATAGGCGTCACCGGCGCCACTCGTTTCATGAACACATTGTCGAACCAGTCGATACCCTTTCGGGCAACCAGTGCCCGGCGCGTAAGATAACCGGCAGCGAGTGGGATCACGATATACAGCACGACCGAAAGCACGACGGTGTCCCAAGGGACTGTGATATCGGATATACCCAGCAGCAGGACAACGATAGGCGCGAAGGCCACGAGCATGATCAGATCATTAACGGCGACCTGCACCAGCGTATAGGCCGCATCCCCCTTGGTGAGATAGCTCCAGACAAACACCATCGCCGTGCATGGCGCGGCCCCCAGCAGGATGGCGCCTGCCAGATACTGGCTTGCCAGCTCATCGGATATCAGGGGCGCAAACACGACCGTGAGGAAGAACCAGGCGATGACGAACATGGTGAACGGCTTGATCAGCCAGTTAACGGCCGTGGTGATCACCAGCCCCTTAGGCTGTCTGCCCACCCCGGCAACCGCGCTGAAGTCAACTTGCGCCATCATCGGAAAGATCATGGCCCAGATCAGGATCGCGACCGGAATGGACACCTGTGCATATTCGAAGCGCGATAGCGTTTCCGGCACTACCGGGGCAACCTGCCCCAGCGCGACACCGGCCACAATGGCCAAGGCGACCCAGATCGTTAAGTAGCGCTCAAAGAAGCCCATGCTTTCAGGCGGATTGTCATGTTCGGTTGATACCCCGGTATTCACGTGATGGCTCCTCAGATAGCTCGTTGATTAACCCGCTTCGATAGCTCTTCTGCGCTTTCTTTGCGCTCGGAGTAGCGATCGGTCAGGTAGGCACTGCGGTCTCGTACCAGCAGGGTGAATTTCATCAATTCTTCCATGACGTCGACGATCCGGTCATAGAACGGTGAGGGCTTCATCCGATCGTTGTCATCAAACTCCATGAACGCTTTAGGTACCGAGGATTGGTTGGGGATGGTCACCATCCGCATCCAGCGTCCCAGCACCCGCAACTGGTTGACGGCATTAAACGATTGGGACCCGCCGGAGACCTGCATCACCGCGAGCGTCTTGCCCTGGGTGGGGCGTACAGCCCCCATCGATAACGGAATCCAGTCAATCTGGGTTTTCATAATGCCGGTCATGGCCCCGTGCCGCTCCGGTGAGCACCAGACCATGCCTTCAGACCACTGCGCCAGTTCCCGTAACTCCTGGACTTTCGGATGCGACGCCTCCTCGGCATCGGGCAGTGGCAAACCGCGCGGGTTGAAGATACGGGTCTCGGCGCCCATCGCTTCCAGCAACCTTGCAGCTTCTTCAACGGAGAGGCGACTAAAAGACCGAGCTCTCAGTGACCCGTACAACAACAGAATGCGCGGCCGATGCGCAGAGGGCCGGGCTGCGAATACAGGGCCTGCTGAGGGCGCCTCGAAATGATTCAAGTCAACGTTCGGTAAGTCGTGGTCATTCATGGTTTGGTCACTTCTCCGGATAAATAATCTTTGACACCACGGGCCGCATCGCGGGCGCTTCGCATCACGCCTACTAACGTGGCCGACGCGAACCCTGTCCAGTCGCCATAGCCGACCAGCCAGAGCTGCGGTTCATTGACGGAGCGGGTGCCCTCGACGGCCACTCGTCCATCGGCTTCTACGATGCCCAGGCTCGCCAAGTGCTGAAGCGAGGGCCTGAACCCCGTGCACCAGATGATGGCGTCAACAGGTTCTTCCCTGCCATCGGGCCAGACGACACCCGATTCGGTAATTCGGGAGAATAGGGGCTCGGCATTGAGCACACCGCGCGCTCTCGCTTCCTTGACCGATGGCACCATGACAATGTCGGCCAGGCTTCCGACAGGCGTGTACGTCCGCCCTGCCTGCTTCGCCTTCCACTTCTCGGTCGCCATCTCGAACAGAACCCGTCCATCGACATCGTCGGGAAGAAACTGAGGGGTCTCTCGGGTGACCCAGGTGGCCTCTGCCACTTTGGACACCTCCGCCAAAATCTGAGCGCCTGAATTGCCACCGCCAATCACTAGCACGCGCTGATCACGGAAGTCCTCCGGCCGCTGGTAATCCGCTGAATGGATCTGCTGCCCTTTATACGAGGCCCGTCCTGGCATGGCCGGGATAAAAGGCTGGCTCCAGGTGCCGGTGGCGCTGATGACGGTTCTTGCGCTGTACTGGCCGTGATTCGTATTGACGGTCAAGCCTTCCTGGCCGGGAACAACGGATTCAACCCGCACGGGCCGATCCACCGGGATCTGGTAACGGCGCTCGTAGGCCGTGAGGTAATCAATCACCTGGTCGCGGCGGGGCCAGCCCCGATCATTGCCTTCCGGCATCTGCCATCCCGGTAGGGAACTCCATTGCGCCGGTGAAAACAACCGAAGCGAATCCCAGCCATGACGCCAGGCACCGCCTGGTTCAGGCTCTCGGTCCACAATCCGGTAGTCCAGCTTGTGACGGCGAAGGAAATAGCCGGTGGCAAGCCCGGCTTGTCCCCCTCCAATCACCAGAACATCCGTTTCTCTCATACCGCACTGGCCCCCAAGCCCGTGTTACCGCTGTTGGCACCTCCGACCGGGCCCTTCACAGAGATGTCTCATGTCGGGGTAGCCTGACTGAGATGAGCGCTGCCAAGGCAATAAAGACGAACGAAACCCAGAGGCAGGCTGTAAGTCCCCAGACCTGGAAAACCCAGCCGGACAGCAAAGTGCCGATCAGCCGGCCGATGGCATTGGCCATGTAGTAGAAACCGACATCCAGCGAGACACCATCCTCCTGCGCGTAGCTGACGATCATATAGCTGTGGAGGGAGGAGTTGACGGCGAACAGCACGCCAAACACCAAGAGGCCGCCGATCAGGACCGGCCCCGACGAGTCCAGCAGGATGAGACCGACAGCGATTCCGGCGGGAACCACCGCTAAGGGCGCGGCCCAGGTCAGAGCCGTGCGGCCATCGGGTGTTTTGCCAGACCGTCGCCCGGTAAAGGACGGTGCGATGGTCTGGACGATGCCGTAAGCAATTACCCAAGTCGCCAGGAAGCCGCCGACCGCCCAGAAATCCCAGCCCAATGTCTCATGGAGGAAGACCGGCAGGGCGACCACGAACCAGACATCTCGCGCACCAAACAGAAACAATCGGGCCGCCGAGAGGATGTTGATCGCCCGGCTCTTGGAGAAAATGTCGCGAAACTTGGGCTTGGCTTTCGCCCTACCCAGATCCTGCTTCAGGCTGAGTATGCTACCGAGCCAGACGATGGCGAGAACGACTGCCATGCCCAGAACCGCGCCCCGGAAGCCGACAAGGGCCAGTAGAGCCCCACCGAGGAAAAACCCTACGCCCTTGAGGGCGTTTTTGGAGCCGGTGAGGATGGCGACCCATTTGTACAGTGTGCCTTGGGCGTCGCCGGGAACCAGTGTCTTGACGGCGCTCTTGGCGCTCATCTTGTTGAGGTCCTTGGCGATCCCCGACAGCGCCTGAGCTGCCATGACCCAGGGTACCGTGAGACTGGCCGCCGGCACGGTCAGCATGAGCAGGGCTCCCACCTGGAGTATGAGCCCCAGGTTCATGATGCGGTTGAGCCCCATGCGGGCGCCCAGCCAGCCGCCGACCAGGTTGGTCACCACTCCGAAGAATTCGTAGAACAGGAATAGCATCGCGATTTGCAGCGGGCTATACCCCAGATTATAGAAGTGGAGTACAACCAGCAGCCGTAGGGCTCCGTCCGTGAGGGTGAAGGCCCAATAGTTCCCTGTGATAACCAGGTATTGGCGGATTTCCGGTGACAGTGCGGCAATTGCTTTCATTGTCTGCCGCCTAGTTAGCCTGGCCGACGAGGCGGGCCAGTTCCACGGTCCGGTTGGCATAGCCCCACTCATTGTCATACCAGGCGTACAGCTTCACTTGGGTCTCGTTGATCACCATCGTGGAGAGAGCGTCGATGATGCTGGAGCGGGGATCGGTCTTGTAGTCAATCGAGACCAGGGGCCGCTCTTCATAGCCGAGGATGTCCTTCAGCGGCCCCTGCTCAGCGGCGGCTCTAAGCAACTCATTGACGGCCGTTACTGAGGTCGGGGTCTCCACTTCGAATACACAGTCGGTCAGCGACGCATTTGCCAGCGGGACACGCACTGCGTGACCGTTCAGGCGTCCTTTCAACTCGGGAAAGATGGCTGTGATTGCCGTCGCCGAGCCCGTCGTGGTCGGAATTAGACTCATGCCACAGGCCCGGGCTCGGCGCAGGTCCTTATGGGGCGCATCGAGAATCGTCTGGGTATTGGTCAAGTCGTGGATCGTGGTCATGCTGCCGTGGCGGATGCCTAATTTTTCATGGATGACCTTCACTACCGGTGCAAGACAGTTGGTGGTGCACGAGGCGGCAGTGACGATCCGATGCTGGGCGGGATCGAACAGGTGGTCATTAACACCCATGACGACATTCAGCGCCCCGGGCTCTTTCACCGGAGCGGTCACGACGACACGCTTCACGCCTTGATCCAGGTAGGCGTTAAGGACATCCATTTTTTTCATTTTGCCGCTCGCTTCGATCACTACGTCGCAGCCTGACCAGTCGGTCTCGTCGATTTTAGTCTGCCGGCTCGTCAGGATGCGCTGCTGGTCTACGACAATATGGTCGCCGTCGGCCTGGGCATCGTGCTGCCAGCGGCCGTGGACCGAGTCGAAATTCAGCAGATGCGCTAGAGTGCCAGCGTCCCCGCCAGGGTCGTTGATCCGTACAAATTCAACATCAGGCCAATCCCAGGCCGCCCGTAGCGCCAGGCGCCCCATTCGACCGAAACCATTGATACCAATTTTCAAAGACATAAGGTGAACTCCATGTTTAAGCTGAGAAAAATGCAGGCGATTACGGACAGCGGGTTGCAGGCTTTCGATACTCGGTCGCTTCCAGACGGCGGAGGTCTGCCTGGAAAGGCAGTTCTGCCACCAGTGCTGCCTGGCTGCTAGTCAGTACCTCGTTTTGCCAACTCGCGAGATTGGGATGGATTCGGTAGAAAACCCATTGTCCCTCGCGGTGATCACTGACCAGATCGCAGGCTCGCAACTGGGCCAAGTGTCGCGAAATTTTGGGCTGAGACGACTCCAACGCTTCGGCGAGATCGCACACGCAAAGCGCATCCCGAGCTTGGAGCAACATAACGCAGCGCAAACGGGTCTCATCAGAGAGGCACTTGAAGAATTTTGCTGCGCTCATACCGTTCTCTTTTCCTTTTCATCTGCCTTCCGGCGTTTTTCTTCGATCAGAATCAGGTAGCCCAGACGGGTCTTGAGGTCTTTAACGACCAGTTTGAAATCAACCAGACGATCGTGCACGGCTGGATCATCAATGGCCCAATGGATCGTGTCAAAAAGGCCCTGCACATTTGGACAGGATTCCCGGGCTCGATCGCAGAGGGTAATGACATAATCGAACGTCCGGCCCTCGAACTCATGAACCGACGTGCTCTCCTGTTGCGAGATGTCGATGCCTTGCTCTGCCATAACCTCAACAGCCAAGGGATGTAGCCCACGAGGCTGAGTGCCTGCGCTAGCGACGTCAAACAGGTCCTCACGCAAATGACGTAATAGTCCTTCGGCCATCTGAGAACGGGCAGAGTTGCCGGTGCACAGAAACAAAACACGCGTTTTCATGAGCATCGCTGCTTTCGGATATGCGGATAAGCGTATATAGTCTTGAAGCCCAAATCAAGCCGCCACGTGAAATCTTCACGGGCGATCAATCGCTGAGCGACCGGGGGCGAATCTCACCAACTCAGTGCTCGCCCGAACGAAAACCCGCGCACTTGAGGTCTGTAAGGCCTAGGACAGGAGCATTTATGTTGGACATCGTCATCTATCACAACCCCGACTGTGGCACGTCCAGGAATACCTTGGCGATGATCCGCAACGCGGGGATCGAGCCCCATGTGGTGGAGTACCGCAAAACGCCGCCGAATCGCAAAATGCTGGTGTCGCTCATCGAGCGCATGGGCATCTCACCACGAGAGCTATTGCGTGAGAAAGGTACCCCTTTCCATGAACTGGGCCTTAATGACCCTGCCAAGACCGATGACGAGCTTATTGATGCCATGATGGCCGATCCCATCCTGATCAACCGGCCTATTGTCGTGACGCCCCGTGGCGTGAAGCTGTGCCGGCCCTCCGAAACTGTGCTCGATCTGCTGGATACTCCCCAGCAGGGGGCGTTCATCAAAGAAGATGGTGAGCGGGTTGTCGATGCTGAAGGTCAGCGGATCAGGTAACTCGGGCCGCCACCTGATCCCGGTCAGCGCAGTAATGCCACACGCACTACCGGACCGCCTGGCTCACCAATCAGTCAGCGTGAAATGGTTATGGGTGCTCATTCCAGAGGGGCCTGACCACTCCGGGAATCCCGAAGGGTACAGTGCAGAGCAAGCGAATTAACCGTATGGGACATTAGGAGATCTATGATTCGTGCCTTCCTGCAACGTCACCCCCTGCCAGCCATCGTTATTGCGCAGTTATGCGGCACCTCCCTCTGGTTCAGTGTTAACGGCGTATGGCTTTCGCTTTCCCGTGAGCTTGAGTTTTCCGAAGCACATTTAGGATTCCTGACTCTTGCAGTGCAAGTCGGGTTTATCGTCGGCACACTTGGCATGGCGATTACTGGCTTGGCTGACCGTTTTCGCGCCAGTCATGTGTTTGCCGTTGCCAGCCTGCTTGGCGCAGTTATCAACGGTGGCTTTGTGTTGGCCGCAGTGAGCCCACCCTTAGATGTAGTAATGCGCTTCATGACGGGGCTTTGCCTGGCCGGTATTTATCCGCTGGGGATGAAGCTGGTAATTTCCTGGACGCCCAAACATGCCGGTGCCGCTTTATCCTGGCTAGTAGGGATGCTGACCGTGGGCACTGCCCTGCCACATCTTTTGCGTGGCGCAACTGTCGGGATGTCATGGCAATGGCCAATGTTGGCAGCTTCCGTGCTTGCCCTGGTGGGCGGTGCGCTGGTTCTGGTTCTTGGTGATGGCCCCCATCTTCCGAAGCGTCATGGTGGTATGCGGCTTCGTGAAGGATTGGCTGGTTTGATGACAGCGCGTTTTCGAGCTGTGGCGGGGGGTTACTTCGGGCACTGCTGGGAACTCTATACTTTCTGGATGTTAGTGCCCTTGCTGATTGGTCGTGAGGTGATGAGGTTGGACGTCTCAACGACTCTGATTCCCTGGCTATCGTTCATCATTATTGCGTTGGGCGCGATAGGGTGTGTGGGTGGTGGCTGGATCAGCCGGATCATAGGCAGCCAGCGGGTCGCCCGTTATGCATTGGTTATTTCAGGGTTCATCTGTCTGATTTACCCTTTTCTCACTTGGGCTCCGGCGGCATGGTTACTGGTGCTACTGGCTCTGTGGGGCATCATCGTCATTGCTGATTCCCCACAGTTTTCGGCATTAGCTGCCATTAATGCGCCACAGGAATTCATCGGTTCATCACTTGCCATGATGAATGCACTCGGCTTCGCCCTGACGCTGCCTGCCATCTGGGTTACCAGCGCTTTGTGGAGCCTTCACGGCACGTGGGTAATTTTATGGCTACTACCTGGTCCGGTACTGGGCCTGTGCGCATTTAGGGGGTTGGGTGCATCGAAAGCCAACTCCGGATAATCCGAAGCAGCGATGTTATGTTCTCTAGAGCGTACTACTTTATCAACCAGCAATTCCGAATACCCAAAATGGCACTGCAAAAGCGGGCAGAGTTACCGGTTCACCTCGGCAAGACAGGCAACGAAATTATTGATGTCGTGACGACCAATCCCATCCTGATCAACCGGCCCGTTGTCGTGACGCTGTGCCGGACATCCGAAACTGTGCTGACCTTCTCGACACTTCCCAACATGGGGCTTCATGAAAAAGGATGGTGAGCAGGTTGCCGATGCCGAAGGTCAACGGATTAAATAATACCCGAGCTCAATTCATTCCCGGCCGGAAACCGTAACTGGTGACCCGTTCACTACCGGCTGATCCACAAATCTACTTGCACAAGTTAGAAGTCACGTTTTAATGGACACTGAAAAACAATTGACCTACTTCGGATAACGCCAGAGTTTTAGTTGGTGCGACCCCTATACCAACTGGGATGCCAGTGCGGCTGTGAATGGTGGCTTGAGCGTGTTCGGCCCAGCTCTGCAGGTCAGCAATGCCGGTGAGGTCAACAAAGCTTTCATCGATGTAAAGGAAAGAAGAACAGCCATGGACATGACTTCAGCTCAGACATTCCGCTACTCAATCTCTGATGTCGGATGTCCATAGAAAGAACCTCTTTTCCAGGAAATTGGGGCTTGAAGTCCATACCTGCGCAATTGCACCCATTTGACCAGTCAATTGCATTGGTACTGACCACCGCGTGCATCCGACTTGGCCAGTGGGCAGCAGAGACGCAACAGGCAGAAACCGGCCAGGAGCGGCCAGTCACCTCTATAAATAAATCTCCTTACCCAAGTCGTCAGGCGGGGAGCGACTTGCCCTCCCTACCCGGTTTAGCGCGAGCGCCTTGGCGCAAAACCAGAACTTATAAGGGCCTGGAAAAATACGGCGCATGCTTAACAACACCGTATGCAGCCTCCAGTTAGAGCAGTTCAGTACGCCTTGAATTGTCGCAAACTGGAAGGAAATGCGCGGCAAACTCCCTGGCAGGCAGGGGCTTGCTGCACAAGTAGCCTTGCCAGAAATCGCAGCCGCTCTCGGCCAGAAAACGCCGCTGCTCCTCCCTTTCAACGCCTTCGGCCAGTACGTTCAAACCGAAGTTCTTGGCCATCGCGATGATGGTGATCGCCAGTTGCACATCCGTGGCATCGTGGGGGATGTCGTTGATGAAGCTGCGGTCGATTTTCAGTTTGTTCACGGGAAAGCGCTTGAGATAGGCCAACGAAGAGTAGCCGGTACCGAAGTCGTCGATCGCCAGACCTACACCGAGGCTCTTCAGGTCGTGCAGGAAGTGTTCGGCCTGTGACCCATACGCCATCAGGCCGGACTCCGTGACCTCCAGCTCCAGGCATGCCGGAGGAAATCCGGTTTCTTCGAGAATCCTTTGCAGTTGTTCCTTGACTCGGCCGCCGTGGATCTCCATGGAGGAAAGGTTGACCGCGATGATGCCGGGCGTACGCCCCTCATCGAGCCATTGGCGACCCTGCCGGCAAGCCTCGCGCTGAACCCACTCGCCAAGCTGGACGATAAGGCCGGTTTCTTCCATCAGGGGAATAAATTCGGCCGGGCCCACCGGGCAGTCGGCATCGGGGTGCATGCGCACCAAGGCCTCCGCGCCGATGATGCTGCCATCCGCGCAGGAAACCAGGGGTTGGTAGTGCAATTCAAATAACCCCAGCCGCAGGGCACGCCGCAGACGCGCTTCCAGCGTCAGCCGCGAGCTGGCAGCAGTGGTCAGGTGATGGGCATAGCTGCGCCACAGTTTGCGCCCCGAGCGCTTCGCGTCATTCAGTGCGGCTTCCGCGTTGCGCAGCAATTCGGCGGCATTCGCACCGTCATCGGGGAAGAGCGCCAGACCTATGCTGAACTGGGCGAACAGCTCGCCTGCGCTGGCCAGCTGCAGGGGCTCGCTGAACGCATCGATAAGCTGTTGCGCGATAATCCCGGCCGCTGCGCTGTCGGCCAAATTGTCGACGACGGCGACGAACACATCGCCGCCCTGGCGGCCGAGGATGCGATGCGCCCCGAGCTCGCGGGACAGCCGCTGCGCCGCCATACAAAGCAGCTCATCGCCGACCGCATGGCCAAGACCGTCGTTGACGGTATGGAAGTCATCGAAATCGATGACCAGCACCGCGACGCCGGCGTTGGCTTGCTGGGCTTGCGCCACGGCCTGTTCGAGCCGCAACCAGATCAGGGTCCGGTTGGGCAGCCCGGTGAGCGGGTCGAGATAGGTCAGCGCATCGAGTCGCTCTTCGGCCTGTTTCACCCGGGTCAGATCGGTCATCACGTAGACATAGTGGGCGGCCTTGCCCTCGGTATCGGGAACACTGCCGATCGACATGAAGTGCGGCAGTGGCATGCCGTTCTTGCTCTGGCTCATGACCTCGCCTTGCCAGCAGCCTGCGTGCGCGAGCGTGTTCATCATGTCGATGAACAGGGCTTCGGGATAACTCCCAGAGTGGAGCAGGCGCGGGGAACGGCCGACGGCTTCCGCAGCGCTGTATCCGGTCTGATCGCTGAACGCGCGATTGACCATGACGATGTGCCCGCCGAGGTCGGTGATCAGCACCGCGTCCCGCGAGTTCTCCAGCGCCGCGGCCAGGAGTGCGAGATGGGCCTGCTGCGCGGCATGTTGCTGGTCGATCTCGAAGCGCGTGAGCGCGAGTGAGACTTCGTCCCGAATCTCTTCGAAGAGTGCCTGCTCGTCGGCGCGCTCCAGATCGAGCCTGGGGCTGGCGAGATGCAACACCCCCGTCAGGCGCTGTCCGCGGCGTAACGGGATGCCGACCCAGGCCTCCATGCCGGCCGCCGTCAGCGTCTCGATCCATGGCGGAACGCTGACCAGGCGCTGCAGCCGGGACAGAGATACCACCTTGTTGTTCTGCCATGCCTCCAACACCTCGCCGCTATAGGTCGATGCCAAGGCTGTCGTCGGTCCCGGGTCTTCGGGTTGCTGCGGCTCGGACTCCGAAGCCTGGAGCAATTCGATACGCGCGTCATGAAAGCGTCCCTGCTCCCGTGCGCAGGTGCAGATCCGCTCGAACAGCTCATCCTGGGTCGTGCTGTGGACGATGGCCTGACTGACCTGGCTGAGAAACCCGTATAACCGCGACAGATCCCGCACGCGTTGTTCGCTGGCATGACGTGCGGTGACGTCCCAGGTCAACCAGATGACCGTGTCGGTGTCCCCGACCGGGGCAATGCGCGCCTCGAAATAGCGCTCTTGGCCATCGATCGGCAGGCAATACTCATAATTGCTGGTGTGCCGGCTGGCAAGGGTTGTCGCGATGACCTGTAGGCAACCGCTGGCCACGCCTTGCGGCAGCATGTCGGTGATCTGCCGGCCGATAAGCTGCTCTGTCGGCATGGCAAACCCGCCCGTGCCGATGCCATAGGCTTCGAGGTAACGCCCGCTGGCATCGAGTAGAAACGAGCGTTCCGGAATGCCCGAGGCGAAAGCGCGCAGACGCGACTCGTTGACAGCCAGTTCGGTAAAGGCCTGGGCGCGGCCTTGTTCGATGCGCGCCAGAATATGCAGGAGCAGCAGGGCCAAGCCGCCTGTCAGGGCAATGTTGAGGGCCGCGAGCCAGCGCTGCTGCTCATGCCTTGCTGCAACCTCGTGAAGAATGATGCTTTCCAGCTCGGATGCGGCGACATCGATCTGGCGATAATGCACGCGCAAGGCGAGTGCGGAAGTCGGTGAGGGGCTGGCCAGGCGATCGCGAATTGCCTGCGCCATTGCCTTCAGAGCCCGCACATACGCCTCGGTCGCTTGGACAATCTCGGCCGGCGGACGCCGGTTGATGGTGAGGCCGGCAAGGTGCCCCTTGCCGGCGGCCAGCTCTCTGCTTGCCGCCAGGGCTCGTTCCAGGCTGGCGATCACCAGCTCCGCGGTCACCGCGGGGTCGCCATCGAGGACCCGTTCCAGATGCACTTCGGCCACGGTCGCCGCCCGCCGCGATTCAGACAGCTGATCGAGGGGCAGCAGCCCTTGCCGCAATATCTGGTCCCAGCGAAAGCTCGAGAACACCATCAGCGCCATGACTGCAGTGACGAAGAGCGCCAAGGCGACGAGAACTGGTACGGGATTGACCGTGCGTGCTGAGCTTCTGTTCATCGTTCCGACTCCTCCGTTGCGCTCGGCAGATCGCTGGCGACAAACCCGAACTTTTCCACCAGTTGGAGATGCTCGGCACTGCCGATGAAGGAGGCCAGCGCCTGATCTACCTGCTCGTGGAGGCGGGAGTCTTGCCGACGGAAGGCAAAGGCCGGGGCACCTGGCGCCTGCTCCGTTTGCGCCGCAACCAGCTCGAATGCCTCGGCGCCATTCCTGTCGATGAGGTAGCGCAGCGACACGGCCGACAAGAGCAGGCCGTCGGCCTGCCCTGCACGAATGGCCGCCATTGCGCTCACCTCATCGGGAAAGAACTTGAGCCGGCGCTCGGGAACTCCGGCGGCATGTGCCTGTTGTTGCTCAATCGAGCCGTCGATAACGGCAAGACGAGCCCCTGACTGGCTGGAAAAATCTGCCAGCGAAAGAAGATTGAATGGGTTGCCGCGCCGAACCAGGAGGCCGGGACGAATGAGCGCAGTCGGACGGCTGAACAGGACACGCTCGCGACGCTCCGCAGTGACGAACATGCCGGCCGCGATGATGTCGATCCGGCCGCTTTCGAGCTCTCGGATGAGGCTGCCGAAATCACTGTGCAACCAGACCACGCGCTCCAACCCCAGGGTATGCAGCACGTGACGCAACACCTCCGACGCCTCCCCGGTGACGTCGCCATCGGCATCGAGCATGACGAAGGGGGCTTCGAGGGCATAGCCGACTCGCAGCGGCAAGCCGTGCTGGTAACGGGTCAGAGCGTCTTCGCCACCGATCTCCAGAACGCGGAACGCCAATACGCTTGTCAGTAGAGCCAGGAGAATGGCTGCTACGAGGTATGGCCGCTTCATGAAAAAGATGCTTCCTTGCCCCATTCGCTACAAAGCCTCCCGACCGATGCCTATCTTCATTGCCCTCGTTCCCTGCTGGGAATGGCGCGTTTCACAGGTGTAAGGATAGTCAGGGTTCTACCCCGTTTCCACGGACGGTTATAAAACGGCTGTAAGTTTTCGATCCTGAGCAGCAACTCTACGTCGCATCCTGGGATTATGGAACAGCTCGATGTATTCAAATAGGTCAGCTCTTGCCTCGTCCTGCGTACGGTAACGCCGATGGTGTACCCGCTCTCGTTTCAGCATTCCGAAGAACCCCTCACAGGCGGCGTTGTCTCCACAATGGCCAACCGCGCTCATACTGCTGACCAAATCGTTACTGCCTAGGTATCGCTGGTAATCACCGCTGGTGAACTGACTGCCTCGGTCTGAATGCAATATCACCGGTGTTTTGCCCTGACGTTGCCAGACAGCCATTTGAACGGCTCTGATTACCATCTGCCGATCCTGCCTGTGGTGCATAGACCAGCCGACGATCAGCTTGCTGAACAAATCCAGGACCACGCAGAGAAATAGTTTTCCTTCCTGCGTGGAGATCTCCGTTATGTCAGTGACCCACTTGGTATCAGGTTCCAGTGCGGAGAAATCCCGTTCAAGATGATTCTGAATACCTTGTGGCCGATTTGATGCGCGTCCAAGGCGTCCTCGCTTCCTGCGGGGCCAACCCTGAATGCCGTGCTTAGCCATTAGCCTTGCAACCCGATTCAGGCTGGCTGCAACGCCTTCGGCAGCTAAGTCTTCGTGCATACGGGGCGACCCAAGCATTCCGCCACTGTCATCATGAATCTCTCTGATCCGCTGCAACAGACTCTCGTTCGCTGTTGCCCTGCTGGACTGCGGACGAGATGCCCAAGCGTAATAGCCGCTGGCCGATACCTTCAGGCAACGACACATAAGACGTATCGGGAAAAGACTGCGACAGTGTTGAATCGCCTGATACCTCAGGACGACTCCTTTGCAAAGAACACTGCCGCTTCGCGCAAAAAATCACGTTCCTTTTTTACCCGTGCCAGTTCGCGCTTCAAGTGCGCAAGCTCTTCGTCACGCGGCGTTCCCGAGCCCTTGAAGGCCTTGCTTGGCTCCCCTTCGGCTTCACGCGCCCACCGGGACAGCAGGTTGGGATTAATACCAATCTCTAAGGCCACCTGGCGGCAATTGGCACCTGGCTGGCGAGATAGCGCGATGGCTTCGCGCTTGAATTCGGGGCTGTATCTTCTGCGTTTGGACATGAACACTCCTTTGGCACATTGTGCCTCTTTTCAAAAGTGTCCGCAGTAACGGGGTAGAACCCCATCGGTTCGGCGACTGTCGACCGAGTCAGTGCTGGACGCGCAACTGGTACTGGCTGGTCATCCAGAGAAACAATTGGAACCATTGTACTCATAATGTGAAGCGTCTGTTTTGGGTCGATTTCAGCCGGTTACGACCGGCCGCTGTTGGCCGTTCTCTGACGGTCGTGACAGTGACACGCCCTGGTCAAGTTGAACGCAATCCGTGGTCAACGCCAACCCAAATTGGTGGTCAAGAGGAGTGCAATTTCGCACATACCTGAGGACTGCTCACCACATCGCTTGCGTCGGTAGTAGCTTCCGCACTTTCCCCGTCTCTCACCGCTAAACAGCGCTTTCCGGTAGCGGACTTTAGAGCGGCTTGATACTGGCCAGCATGCAGAAATTCTGCCCGTGTAGCGTCACGACCGGACAAGCCACTAGGGTGGCGGTCAGGAAGGCAGGCAAACGGAACACGGCGAAGCACCTCGAAGGCGCTGGCCACTTGCCATCCAACTGGGCGCGGCCTTTAATCGGCGGATCTGGAAAGGAGACGGATATGCCATTGTTGGACGAGATTATTGGGTGGGCCGGCGGACTCAGACCCTGGCAGCAGGAAGCACTGCGCCGGATATTTGCCCGGGCCGAACTAACCCAAGATGACATCGAGACCATTCTGCGAATGGTTCGCGAGCAAGAACGGGAAGACGCAACCACGGGGGGAGCACGGCCATTCACGCTGGACGACGTACCAGGCGCCGGAAGTGGCGCAACCGTGCGGTTGGTGGGTGTCTCGGGGCTAGACCAGGTAAACGGCTTCCCGTCCGGTCGTGCCTTTGACCTCGCACCGGAGGGCATGACCATTTTCTTTGGTCATAACGGCGCCGGCAAATCCGGCTACGCCCGCGTCTTCAAGAATGCCTGCAACGCTCGGCATCGGGTGGAGGTCCTGCCCGACGCTTTTGGGGCGGCAACCCCAGCTAGACCGCCATCAGCAGATTTCGCCATTTTGGTGGATGGCACTCCGGAAACCGCACGTTGGGTCCAGAACGGGCCGGCCCATTTGCATTTGAGTTCGGTCTCGGTCTACGACGCGGCCTGTGCCAATGACTACATCGACGCGGAAGGGACCCCTGCATTTCAGCCCTACGGACTCACTCATCTGACGCGCCTGGTCCTACTTCAGCGTGATTTACAGGCACGGATTGGGACCGAACGCAATGCCTTGGCTCTGGATACCCGGCAATTCGAACCGCTGAAGGGTGACACCGAAGTCGGCCGCTACATCGCCAAATTAGGTGGGGACTCGGACCGCGCCGTGCTTGCTCGATTAGGGACGGTCGGTGACGATGAACTCCGGCGACTGGAGTTTCTGAAGCGGACATTACTGGAAAGCGATCCTGTGCCGCAGGCGCTGGCCTTGGAACGTTTGGCGACACGCTTGGACCAGGCGCAGCGTCGAGCCGAGGAAGTCCAGCGCTGGGTGAATGATCGTGCCATAGCACGGGCAAAGGAACTGATTACAACGGAAAAAACCGCGCATCTCGCCATGCAACTGGCGCAAGCGCGTCTTCAGGATCGAGACACACTGAACGCCATGGAGTTGCCGGTAACGTCCTCACCCACCGCCACGCTGCTGGAAGGCACAGGAGCTGAACTCTGGCAAACGATGTACCGAGCCGCTGAGGCTTTCTCTCAGCAGACGGCATACCCTGAACATCCCTTCCCGCACCTGGAACCGGACGCTTACTGCGTACTCTGCCAGCAACCTTATTCAACGGATGCCTCGGAGCGCATGCGGCGTTTCGCGGCATTTGTCGCCGACAGCGCCACGGCGGATGCGCAAGCCGCCACGTTTGCGCGCATGAACGCTCTAGGGAAGGTGCAGGCTGTCGATCTAAACGTTCTGGATGTGCCAACACGGGCTGACGTGGAGGAGCGACTGCCCGACCTACACGCTGCCATCACCGCAGCGGCATCGGTCTGGACCGCCCGGCATACTTGGGTTAGCCAAGCCCTGCAAACTGGAAACTGGTCCCCCGAGTCAGAACCGCTTCCTATCGAAGCAAACCTCGATAGTCTCTTCGCCGCCAAAGCTGCTTCGCTCCGAGTCGACGCCAATACCCTGCGGACCTCTGCCGATCCCGCTGTACGCTTGGCGCTGACCCAAGAACTGGCAGAGCTAGAAGCCCGACAACGCCTCGCCAACCAGCTTGGCGCGGTGGAGCGCTTTGTTCAGGACAGTCAGGTCCATGCCACATTGAGCCGCTGCCATGCCGCCCTCAACCCAGCGGCAGTGTCACGCAAACTGACGTCCCTGGCGGCGACGCATGTGACCGAGGCTCTGGCCGCTTCCATGAATGCTGAGTTGAAAGCCCTGGGCTATAAGCGACGGGTGCAACCCGACCTGAGCGGGCGCACAGAGCTGGGGGTGACCAAGGTCACGCTGCGCCTGCAGGAAATCACGGCGAAAGCCTCCAAGGTGCTGTCAGAGGGCGAGCAGCGCGCGTTGGGGATGGCTATGTTCCTCGCCGAGCTCGAATCCCTGCCACATACTTCGACCGTTATTTTCGACGATCCGTCTACGTCGCTGGATCACGTATATCGTCGGGCCATAGCTCGGCGTTTGGTAGCGCTGGCTGAGACCCGCCAAGTGCTGGTGTTCACCCATGATGCGGTGTTCCTGACCGAGCTCGCGATGGCGCTTCAGCGCGCTGATCGCTCGGCCAGCTACAAGACCATCGGTTGGGACGAGTCGCCGGGACTAGTGAGCGAGGGGCTGACGTGGACGACGATGGACACCAAGGCCCGCCTGGCCGATCTCGAAAGTCGTGCGAAAGCGCTGAACGTTCCGGTCGGCAGCGACCCGGATGATGAGCTTGAGCGGCAAATCGCATCGGGATACTCAAGCCTCCGAGGCACTGTCGAGCGCGCCATACGCGAGGTTTTTTTGAACAATACCGTCCAGCCGTTCAGCGATGTGGTGAGCGTAGAAGCATTTGGTGCTGTCATTGGCCACCCCGCAGAGGAGTGGGAGCAGTTGCTGGCAGTGTATGCGCGGGCCTGCGAAGCTACCGAGGCCCACGACACCCCAGGCGAGCGCCAACTACCGCTTCCCGCGCGTGAGGAGTTGCTCGGCGATATCGCCCAGGTCCTGGAATTAATCAAAAACGCGACTAAACGCCGAACTGCCTACGAGAATCTACGCCGGGAGCGGACCGCGCAACGCAAGAAGCTCTTCGGCGGCTAGCCCGACGTTTCATGCCGGGCTGGTCGGGCATGGCTGTGTTTCTTTCGAATATTGCGAGCTCTCCGTTTCAAAGTTTTTTGTGGCCTCGCGGATCAAGAGGAAGCACATTGGAGGCCGGCAGTTGGCGCTCCAAGTCCGCAATACGGTCGTACAGCTCAAGAATGGTGGCGTCGGCCTCACTGAGTAGGCTGGCTAGGTGGTCACGCTGCTGCGTGATTTCCTCGATCCGTTCTCGAAGTCCACGATTTTTTCTGCGGGCTAATAAGCTGACTTGGCGCACTGATGGCGGACGTTGCTCAGCGTGTCCTTCCACGTACTTTTGGATCTCAGCGATCAGTAGGGGGAAACGAGCTTTTTTCAGTGCAGAGGGGTCGCTGCCGGCCTCCTTGGCAACGTTGTTCTGACTTACGGGCGTCCCCTTCGGCAGTCGTTCGGGCTTGTTGCTCTTCAGCCGCTCGAACGCTGCGCGATACTGCTCGCCGGCACTCATTCGCTTAGCCGGGTCAGCGGATTCATGTTTGCCGGATGACATGGCGATAATTCTCCACACTACGTTTCTGGGCTTCCAACGAAGTCCTTAGCGGACTGTCTACCTCGGCAGCGGCCAGGCGCTCATCCAATACCGCCTCCAACACTTCGACTTCGTCGAGTTGCTCGGGGTCATAGAGAACGTCCGCACATGGTTTGGTTTCTCCGGGGGAGTCGCCCCCTCCGCAGCGAGCGATATTGTCGATGCCCCCATAGGGACAGGGGGTACGGCTCGTGCAGATGCCCAGCAAAATCGGTCGATGAGTGACCGTCCCCTTCTTAGCCAGATTGATCGCTTTCTTAGCATCAGAGGCTGAGATCAGGCGGACAATCTCAGATTTTCGCTTCTCGCCGTGGGGGCTGACGAATCGGTTGCTCGTCAGCTGTTGCAGCTGCCTACCCAAAGTTTCGTACATGGTGCGGACGTAGTAGGTATGGGCCTTCTCTTCCAGCCGTACCCTGGAATGGTTTTGCCCGTAGTAGAGACTCATCGCTCTGGCGACGTGCTTTAGCTGAAACTGCAATGAAGCGTCGCTGACCAGCCCGGATGCCTGCATATTCACTGCGCCGGTTCGTCGGAGTTGATGCCAGGCCAACGGCCAGATTTTGCCGACCGCAAACTCGTCGGTCAGCGTCGGCGTCACCAACCGAGCCAATTCGAAATCTTCCGGCGTAATGCGCAATTGCTCACGGTCGAACAGCTTGTCGAACCACTGAAGCACATGGGCATAGCTCGGAATCGATGGCCGAATCGTGCGGTTGATCTTGGTGAACTTCGTTCCCCACGGTTCAAGGCAATAATCAAGCAGATAGCGCTTGGCCGGATCATCCGGCACCGAGGCCTCGCCGGGGGGAGAATCGCATTCTGCGCGGAGGTCTGCGACCACACGCATGGCTTCAACTGCCACCTGAGCTGACGGGGACGTCACCCAAAGTGCCTCAGAATCCGACATCGTCTTGGTCGTTCGTCCGCACAATACATGGATGTCGCCAAACTGCGGATCACGTTCTATGTGCAAGCAATCGGCGCGCAGGTTCCAAGCCTCTTCGACTCGCATGAGGCTGAAATTCAGCAGATAGCACAGTCCAGATCGACTCACGAGGTTGAGGTAGCGACTCAGAGTTTGAATGCGAATTTCGTCGTCGCTCACTCCCAGCCAGCGACGAAATAGTTCCACCATGCCAAACCGATGCGCGGTGTCGATGAATGGGCCGTAGTACTGCCGCCCAGTCCACTTTCCGTTTGATCCATCCGACGGCCACTGAAACGGATAGAACGATTGTGGCCTGCGTTGTCCTTGGAGACTGGCAGAGTTGTGCCGATAGGCAGCCAGACAGAAGCGGAAGCACTCCTCGACTTGGCCTCGATGCGCCAAAAAGTCATCCAGGCATTCGCGCAAGCGTGTGATTTGATAGTGCCAAATGCGGGGCGGGATATAGGGGGTCTGGAGCTTCTGGTGGTCGGGCATGGCCGCTGCGAGGCGTGCCAACCCTGCGCGATCCAACAAGGTGAACCCCAGCGCATCCCGCCGCTCGTACAGTTCGTGCAGCAATGCCAAGAACTCACCGGACCGGGAAGCCTGGAGCACCTCCGGGAGACGGTCGGCAACGCGCGGAAAATGACTCAGTTCGGATGCGAGAATGCCTTCTTGAGTGCACAAGACGAACAGCCGACGCATCTGGTCGAAGCGCGTTTTCAGGCCTCGGTATCCACGGGCTCCATTGGGGCCGTATAGCCACCAGCCGATTACGGTCCGCAATAAATCGGCGTTCGCAGGATCGATCGCGGCGACATATTTCTTAGCTGGGCCATCGCCGAAATTGAGAGTGAGCCGTTTTCCCGCCCATGGGTCGAGCCGCCAAATGGCATCGCCCCAACGGCTCACCACCTGGCCAGCGGCATCTATGATGACCGGCCAATCACGCTGCGGTGGCCAGCACGGCGGACGGTAGTTCGGCGCATCAGGAATCGCTAGGGGCGAGTCGATGCCGAGGCCAAGTTCGGAAAGAATATTTTTCGTCATGCTGATCTTTGTCGCAGTTCTGCCAATCGGATGAAGCCATCCCAGGCCGGGTGGTAGTCACCTTCACTTATGCGCGCTCTGGCTTCTTCGACCCAAAGCCTGCGGACCTCGCTACTTTCTTCGAAGAAGCGCAGTTTGGCCGTCAGCCGATCGATCACCAGCAGGGCCGGATGCTCTGTCGTCAGGTGCTTACCCGAACTGGATGGGCGGTAGCGTGCCAGTTCAAGCGATTTGAGGTGGCGCAAGCTACCGAGAGACCACACATGATCCTCACTTTCGATATCCCGGTGCTGGGTACAGAACAGGCAACCGGCAGCATTGATGCAGTCGGGTCGCGGACCATTCTTCGGCATCGTGCCCACTGGTTCAGGTGTGGCCGATACACATCTACCAGGAGCAGGAGGTGAAAGGGACGGATCGGTTTGCTGATGGAAGCGCGTAATTTCCACCATAGCGATCTGCGGATGGGGGTCGGCATATACGCGTATCAGCGTTTGCACCGTATGCTGGGCCAACTCCGCAACCTGTTGGGGATTCTGGGACTCCCGAAGCAACCAGTTGATGCGCGTCCCGCGCAGTTTTCGCGGTCTCACTATCGGTATGCCAAGCTCGCGGCAGATGCGCGTAACGTTCGTGAACTGCGTCGCCTCTTCTAGGATTCGTCCCCCGCTACGTATAAGCGGAAAGAGCAAACCATCCGGCTCATTGGGAAACCATTCGGAACGCCATTCGAGATAGCGCTCGAACCACTCTCGATAACTGGCAAAGATCTCGAATAGCACTTCTCCTTCCCGTCGATTTTTGTAGGTACGTACCTGGTAGCCGTCTATGTGGCTGGTGTAATGAAACTGCTCAACCCGCAGGGTATGTGCTTGCTGGAGGTTCAGACCGGTCTGGGCGATGAACATCAGCAATTCACTCTCGATCCGTAAATTGACGATGGGGAAACGGGTCCGCAGTGTCCGATCTGCATCGTGGGCGGCACGCGCCGCCAGGGATGCTTCGATTTGCGCTTGGTTTTGCGGCCTGGTACGGCGGGCCGCTACTTTCTCGGGGCTCTGCAATCCCGACCATAGTTCCAGCACTTGGCCGGTGCGTAACGAAATACAAACTGGGAGGGGGGCCATTGTCCCCCTCCAGGTCAATGCCTCGCATACGTCAGCTAGAAGGTGTCCGAATGCGAAGGTGTTTTGCAGATTCTGCTTGTCCGCTTTGCTCGTATGTACCTTGCCTTTGCCGCGCGGCTTGCGAATACGTGTGCTCTTGCTCAGGCTTGCTTGGCGGTCCAATGCTCGGTCCAGCATCGTCGCCGTGAGCCTGGTGAGATCGTACAGGGACCCATCGCTGAAATTGCGTTCGACTCGATGACGCTGGAGCAAGTGATCGGTCCAACGAATGAACGTGTCGGCCGCCGTCTCGAGACTGAGATTCACGTTTTCTGAATCGATCCAGGCAAAGAATCGGCGCAATGCACTGATCTTGTTCTGCACCGAGAAGCGACTTCCGCCACCAGCAAGGTCGTCAGTCATGTGCTCATGCAGCTGCGTCACCAGCTCGAAACGTTCCGGCAAGGGACTGCCGAGTTCGCCCTGCGCGATCTGGCGGCCCACATGCTTCACCTTTGCTGCTGCACCTCCGCGAAACAGCAGCGGCCGGAGGTCCCAGGGCGTTTCAGTGGCCCCATACTCAAGCATCGGGAAAGTGAGGTCGAATTCGGAACTATCCATCGTGCCGCGCCCCAGCGCCGATCCCGCTAAATGCCGCCATGAAGCTATTTGAGAGGGCTTGTTTGATCGGCAGTGCCTGTACGAATCGGATGTATTTGAAGGTGGTGGCTTCAGAGTTAGGCCCATGGAGCAACGCGTCGCTGACCGTCGCAATTACAATAGCGACATCGGCACAAGCCGATAGCGCCAGACGTGCCAATTCGGTACCGAAGGTGCAGCGCGACTGATGGAAGCGGAATTTACGGAGCACCTGTAGTTCTGCTTTGACGCCCCGTTTTCGAAACTCGGACATCTCAACATTCACAGCAGATGACTGATCGGTGCCGCGCCTGCCATAGGCGTTACCAAAGCGGGTCAAGAACAGCAAATCACGATTCTCGGGCGAGGCTTTCGCCTCTCGTTCCATCCTCCGCCAGCCTTTGGCATATTCCAGCAATTCATCACGCAACGCTTCGGGTATCCAGACCTGGCCAGTCACACCGAATTTCGTGTGCACTGGCGGAGCTGCGCCTGGACCAACTGCAAGGCGTAGAAGCCCTTCAGCGGAAGGGTCGGGGGCGGCGCGCTCCAGAGACTGAATCTTGAGATCACAGATGCTGCCGAGCCGCATCCCGGTAAAAAATCCAAGGGCCAACATGAGGTAGAGCTCGGGCGTGGCGTTCTCTGCGGCGAAATCCAGAATTGCATCGCGATCGGTCTCCGAGACTGGCAACAGCCCATCTTCAAGCGTTTGGCCTGGGCGCTTACGGTTCGGGATGCTGAGGTCGGTGGTGGTTCCGCTGATCGTTCGCTCGAACCCCACCCGGTCGAAGTATTTAACGACGTAGGGCTTTTCCCGCCACAGCTGGACGTGTGGAGAAAGAAGCTCCCTATGCCTTACCCACCGATAGAACATGATGCAATTGCGCATGTACTCAGACGCCGTGGATGGGCTGATCTGGCCGGCATCGCGCATCTTGATCAACGCCCCTCGGTATAGCACCAGGCAGCGGTCAGCTTTGCGAGCGGGAAACTCGAACCACTGCAAATCACGAGATTCAAGAAATTTAGCGTAATTGAGAAGGCCATTCATGTTACTGGCAACGGTCTTAAGAGAAGCGTCACCAGTCGTTGCTCGCTCCACTGCCCACAGGTTTGCCTCCCTCCAAGGTGCATAGTCTGCCCAAAAGATTTGGGGCAAGCCCTCAATGGATGGCCGGCTGCTACTGGGGGAGTATGCGACGGCGTTCTCTCTGCGCACGAGGTAATGGGGCACGAAATGAATGCGCTCTAGCGTCGCCATTCAACGCCCCTGGGACGCTTAACAATGTCCATAGATAGAACTCAATAGCTTAGGCGTCCGCACTATACAACTTACTCTTATCGATGGAGTAGACCTCGAGTGCTGGCACCAGGCTTTCGATCACGGTCATCACGCGTTCGCTGATGTCTCCGTAGAGGGCGTAGTTGCTGCTGAAGGCCAATACACCATTGCGCTGAAGAGTGCCTTTTATCTGATGGTAGGGCTCACCCATCTTCACGAAGGGCTTGGCGTCTGCGCTTCTGGCGATAACGCACCCATCGTTGTTGCTCAGCACCACGATCGGCACTCGACTCAGGTCGGGCCGAAACACCCGCTCGCAGGAAGCGTAGAAGGAATTGTTCTGGGGCTTGCGAAGAGTTAGGAGAAAAGTATCCTCGTGGCAACAGATTAGAAATCTTCAGTATTCAAGCCCGGTTGGAGGAAAGAGATGGAGCTGCTTTGGGCCACTGAGTCCTTAGTGATAGGAGGTCGTCCATATCCTGGATTCCCGATCTTGCTGTGGGACACCATGGATAGTTGCGTGCATGCGAACGAGTTTATGCGCGACTACCTCCTCCGAGGGGCCATAGGATCTAAGAAGTCTTGGCCTAGCACCGGGCGTGCTCTATACGATTATTTCAGCTTCCTCCAAGCGCATGGACTCGACTGGCGAGATGTAGATCGAGGTGAGGCAAAGAGCCTAGTCGTGGGCTACCGAGATTTCTGCTTGGTAGAGTGTCAGTTGGCACGTTCCACCACCCGCCAAAGGCTTCATTACGTATGCAAGTTCTACGAGTTTGCTCAACATCAGGGATGGGTAACCAAGCTACCGTTCAGACTTGAGGAGCGGAAAATAAATGGCGAGTCAGGTTTTCTAGCTCACGTTGCTGCCAATGGTGGAACAGCATTGGTGAATGACATCATGCCGGTGAAGCACCGAGTGCTGCCCAAATTTCTCAGCATGAACGAGATTAAGGCGCTGCTGGCAGAAGCAGAGAATCCACATCACCGAATGATGATCCGGCTGGGTCTTCATACAGGGCTGAGGCGAGAAGAAATCGCGACTTTTCCCTTGTCCTACGTCTTCGATCCCGACAAGGCCGGCAAACCTGAGCGAAACATTCGGATTCATCTCGATCCACAAGATGGTAGCAGTATGCGCACCAAGAGGAGCAAGCCGCGTGACATTTACATCAGTCGGCGTTTCCTCCTGGAGCTCCATCGATACGCGGTGCAAGTTCGTGGTGAGCGGGCTTCGTTGAGTGATACCCAGCATAAACCATTGTTTCTGAATCAGCTTGGTGAGCCTTACGCCGATGATGGAAAGCGCATTGAACGCATTGTCCGTGATATTGGAAAACGAGCGAACCTCAGAGTGCATCCGCACATGCTTCGTCACACCTATGCAACTCATACGCTACTCGCTCTTCAGCGCAATGGCCGAGAGGTTGAACCGCTCGTGTTTTTGCAGCGACAACTCGGCCACAGCTCCATCCAAACGACGATGATATACCTGCACCTGATCAATGAACTCGCTGACAATGCGGTACTGGCTTACGATGACGAGCTTGCAGATGGCATGGACGCATTTTAATGGGCAAGCGAAAGATCTTTGTTAAGACCGACCTCAGCGTGCCCCAGGTGGAACATAGTCGTGATTCAGTGGGTGCGGTTTTCGTACTTCCTGAAGCGCTTCCACCTACAAATACGAATGTCGATTTTGGGAGAAACCCTACCGGCTCTAGAAACTATGATTTCGCGTCGTGGTACGGGGTTGGTATCGATTCAATCACCTATGCATGCCAGCGGCAAATTGAGCGATACCTCGCCAAGCAAGACAGCGAAATCGAGCCGAGTACCGTAGCGAGTATATGCAAAGGCGGCCTAAATCACTTCCTCAACTTTGCGACTTTGCGAGCCACAGCGCTTGAGCGTGAGCTAGTGCTTGGAGACATTAATCGCTCCTTAGTGGACGATTTTCTCGGGCACCTCGCAGGCCTTGGCATCGCTACCCTCAGCCAGAGAAGTCACTACACGTCTGCGAAATCCGTCCTGAATGCGCTAGGTAGCAGAGGGATAATTTCTCTGATCACGTCAGGGGACGATGCGACCTTTCCAAGAAACCCCTTCCCTAGTAGTGGTAAACACAAAGGAGAAACGCCACTACCCAAGCGCCAAAGGCAAGCGTTTGCCTCGGCATTGAAACAAGCAGTTGCACCGATATGGAAAGATGATGCCGTCCTAAGTGGTGAGCTTTTGGCCTACGTACTGTTGACCATCGCACTGCATACAGGGCGCAACTCCACCCCTCTTCTAGAAATGGGGCGCGACTGCCTGCGAGCGCATCCCAAAGACGGAAGTGTATTTTTGGTTTTGTGGAAGCGCCGTGGACACACCACAAACAAGGTTGCTCTACGAACAGAAAGCGCGGACGAGCGCCTCCTTGAATCTACTCCGACCATCAGAACCAATATTGAGCGCCTGATCCGCCGAGTCCTGATCCTTAGTGAACCGCTACGGCCAGAAGCGCCTGATAGCATCAAAGATCTTGTATGGCTCTATCGCGTACAACGAGGGCCAGGCCGTGGCGGCATCATCGAATTGACAGACGGGGCGCTGAAGCTAGCGACCAGAAAGCTGGTAACCGACTACAAGCTTGTAGACACAGATGGTAAGCCGCTTCGCATCAATATCTCACGCTTGCGCAAGACATTTGCCAATCGAATATTTGAATTGTTAGATGGCGATTTGACGACGACGTCAATCGCGCTAGGAAATACGCCTCAGGTGGCCGAGAGAAATTATCTAGCACCGAGCACTGAAGCAAGGCGCAACTGGCGCTTCATGGGAGAGATCCTGGTGCAAGAACTACTTAGTCGGACGATAGGCGCTACATACCAAAAAACTCCAATGGGCCAGTGCGAAGACCCGGTAAATGGTCAATACGCGCCAAAACGCCAAGGTATCGCGTGCTTTTCATTTCTCAACTGCCTGCGTTGCAAACACTACGCGATTACAGGTGAGGATTTGCACCGACTATTCAGTTTCTATTTCCGAGTATTTGCGGAGCGTGTACGGATGGGTAAACGGCGTTGGAGCCAGCAATACGCCCACATTCCTAGATTGATAGACGACTATGTTATCGCCGAAGGCCTGCGGCGAGGAGCGTTCAAACCAGAAGCTGTGGAGGCAGCCCGCGAGCAAGCTCGCGTCAGTCCGCATCCCTTTTGGTCAGTGGATGTCCTGGATAGCCTGGAGATCTTCTCGTGAGTGCGCTTAATACTGATGCACTACAGTGGAGCGAATTGAGACAGCAGCCAGGGGATGTTCGCAAGCTCGCTGTGAACGAACGTGAAGCGCTCATCATTAGTGCCACTAGGGTAGGACGCGAGTGGGTCATCCTTAGTCGATATCGTGACATGACTTGGCGATTAGAGGGATTCACCAGCAATGTGCCAGACGGTGTGCGGGAGATAGACTTCCGTCGCGTCCCTATTGAATTTATTCCGGTGATGAAGTCCGTCATGTATCGGTATTTACGTCGTGGCCGCGCCGGACAAAAACGCCCATCTGCCAGCACACTGCGCAACGTTTTCGAAAACAGCCTGCCGTTTTTGCGGCATGTAAGCACATTCAAGATCGATCATTTCGGTGCGATAACACCCATGGTCTGTGCAAATTACGTTTCTGAGTGCAGGGCTATCCGCCAGACACGGCGTAGTAAGGGAAAACCCTTATCTGTCAGCGCGCTTGAACGGCGCTTTATGGCTGTGGAGGCCCTCTACGAGCTGAGCCAATACACCCACGATCCAATACCTAGAAACCCTTGGCCTGATACCTCGGCGAGCGCGATGTCAGGGCGCCGATCGCGGGGTGAAGAGGCTGGCAAGACCCCATTACTACCCGACGATGTATTTTGCACTCTATTCGAGAAGGCACATGAGCAGGTTCGGCGTGGTAATGCTTTGCTCGACATCCAAGATGATCTAGAACGCGTCTCTGCTGAGCGGAATGGACAAGTAACCAGAAACATTCAAGAGGCGAAAAATCGTCGACTGGTTGCGCTTGGCTGGGCCGGAGGGCTTGGAGAGTTCAATCAAGCGATCCAGAGCCTCAGAACGGCATCTTACATTGTCATAGCCAGCACTTCCGGCTGCCGAAACCATGAGTTAGCAAACGTCATGATCGGAGCTCACCACAGCACTGAGGACGATGAAGGCACGGTCTACCACTGGCTGCGATCAACGTCGGAAAAAACCGACGCAGGTATCCATGATTGGATGATTCCTGAAAGTACAGTATCGGCGGTGCGCCTAATGGAGCGTTGGGCCGCTCCCTACCAGGCGATGATTGCTGACGAAATCACTCGGCGCCACAGCATCAATCCGACTGACCCTCAAATCACCGAAGCACACAAGCATCGGCATGCGCTTTTTCTTGGCGTCAGTGCCACGAAAAACAACCTAGTCAGAACCCTCTCGGGCTCAACCTGGAACAAGAACCTGAAAGCCTTCGCAAGGAGTTGTGGCCTCAGTTGGAATCTCGCAAGCCATCAATTCCGGCGAAAATTTGCCAACTACGCTGCGCATAGCCAATTCGGTGACCTGCGCTACCTCCGAGAACACTTCGCTCATTGGTCGATGGATATGACCTTAGGTTACGCCATGGATCAGGAGTGGGGTCAGCACCTCGATATCGAGCTTTTTGAAGATATCCAGTTCGAACTCGAAGACATCAAGTCTGGTGTGGTTAGTGGCTGGTTGGGCACTTCATCTCTAGGGGGCGGTTACGGAAGATCAATCAAGCAATGGCAAAGAGACCCCAAAAATCTCGCCATTTTCAAAAGCCATGCCTCGATGGTTAAGTCGATTGCCGAGAGCACCTCGATCCGAAGTAATGGCCACTCCTGGTGTACTGCTGATGATGACGGTTGCGTCGGCTATACAATGGAAAGAACGCGCTGTGGCGGCTGCGACAGCTCTGTGATTGGTGTCCAGCACGCTGGGGTCTACCAAGGTCTCTTCAACAACCTAAAAGGATTGTTGGACTGTAAAGACATCGGCGAAGGTGGTCGACAGCGCGTTCTGCGTGATTTGGATCGTTGTCGGAATGTACTGGAACAGCTTGAATTTGAACCTGAGACCGCTGACGAATGAAAACAACACGCAAGACATCCGACAGTCGAGAGCGAGATCTACGTCTTGCGTTAGCTCGCATTCAACGTGGCCGAGCCCATACAGGTGAGACCAAAGTCACTATTGCCGCAGTAGCTCGTGAGGCGGGCGTCTCAACGGCGTTGATCCATAACCACTACCCGAATGTGGCCGAGGCAATCCGCGAGGCTCAGGGCCGCTCCAGTCGTGCCCAACGCGACGTAAAGCATCAGGATCTCATAGCGGAACGCGAGAAAAATAAACTGCTCCGCCAAGAACTAGAAGAGCTACGCCTGAAAACCGCTGACCTCGCGTCGATTAATGAAGTTCTGATGGCAGAACTGCGAGCCCTAAAAGCAAGAAGCGGTGACCTTAAAATAGTAGCCCTGCCCTCCCACAAAACGTGACCAACAGATCAAACGGCCTGTAATTTTTGTTCCGAGCCGCCAGATGCGAAATTGCATTTCACGTGACCACCTTTGCATTCGACCTGACCACCGATTGCATCGGATTTGACCAGCACGCTTAGTGGCCATGACCGACAGAGAACGGCCAGTAGCGGTCATTGAGTACATAGGAGATTTAGTACGGTTCAGGTTGTGGCGGCAAAGGCGAAGTAGTTATCGGAGGCGCGGCCGCAGCATGACGTCAGCGGAATCAGCTGTAATTCCGCTGATGTAAGTCAATTAAGGGCTAACAATGACTTTTATGTCCGAGCCCGAGATGCTCTTGATATACGAGTAGCTCGTTCCCAATACGGCAAGCTGCTCCTTCGATACCTTCTTCGCAGATATCGCGGGCTGCACGATCACAAATTTGAAGAACAGCTCGTGATCGTGACATTTGTTGCGCAGTATCTCCAGCTGCTTAGGCGTGCCTTTCAGGATTCTGTCGAAGTCCTTAAGCAGTGATTGCTGGTAGCGGTCCAACAGTCGCATCCCCGCACTGCGCCCCAGTGGCATGAAGCTTGCTTAGGCCTCTGTGTCAAATGGGCCACGGCCCCGTAACGGTCCGCATGCCCGATCCATTGAGTAGTCTCGGCACTGTACCGAGGGTGTCTCGCAAGACCTCAGGAGCTCGAATGAACCTTTCGGATATCGATCTCAAGTTGCTCAAAATTTTTCTCGCGGTGGTTGAAGCTGAGGGGTATGCCAATGCTCAGGCAGGGCTGAACCTGAGTTTGTCGACCATCAGCTCACATATGAGCAAGCTGGAAGGGCGGCTAGGCTTCCGACTGTGTGACCGCGGCAGAGGTGGTTTCGCGTTGACGCCCAAGGGAGAGGTGTTCTATCGACAGATGCTGGATTTTCTCGCCGCCGTACAGCTGCTAGAGACAAATGCCAAGAACCTGCGAAATAACATCCTTGGTGAGCTGACGCTGGGCGTGATAGACAATCTGATTACTGATTCGACATGCCCACTGCCTACGGCATTGTCGCGTTTTCTTCGTTTGCCCAACTACCGATTTCAGCTGTGCATGCACGTGTTGTCGCCGCAAGAGCTGGAGAAAGGGGTGCTGGAACGGCGCCTGGATATGGCCGTGGGCATTTTCTACCAGCGGAAACCAGGCCTCGAATACCGGTCCTTGTATAGGGAGCGGGACGTGTTGGTCTGCAGCGAGTCACACCCACTGGCGCGACTAACGGATCCCCACGAGATAGCGCAGCGGATCCCTGGGGCGGCCAAGGTCGTCAGAAGTTTCATGCTGTCGCAGGAGTTCCCCTTCATTAGCGACCATGACGACAGCATCATCGCCTCGGTAAGTAACGTAGAGGCCGCTGCACTGATGATTCTGAACGGACCTTTCGTTGGCTGCTTGCCTGAACACTACGCCCAACGCTGGCTTGATACCGGTCAACTGGTAGCGTTGTTGCCCGACAAATTCGTGCGCTATTCAGACATAACGCTCGCCACCCGTGCCAACGAATCACCTCGCTCGGCGGTCCTGACCAGCTTTCTCGAATGCCTGGGTCAAGACTCGAAGGGCATTCACCAGCCTGCCCCTCTTTAGTGCGCTCGGCCGCTTACTTCAGAGAAATGCCAAGTAAAGACGCAAACTCGGTGATTTTTTCCTGCAGAGCGGTTGCCTAGTATCGACCTCAGTCATGAGCTGAACCGAGGAGAATCCCATCATGAAAAGATCGACACTGAGTTTACTGCCATGCGCTTTGCTGCTTGCAACCGCACAACCGCTGCTGGCCGAAGACGAACTGGTCAAGGTGACGGCGGGCCATCTGATTGCGCTGGATATGGCTCCTCTGTTCGTGGGGGTTGAGAGTGGCTGTTTTAAAGAGCAGGGCCTGGAGGTCGATACGCGCTTTTTCGCCAACCCCGGTGACAACAACGCGGCGCTGGCGGGCGGCGCCATCGACTTCAGCACCAACCCCTTTACTCTGCCATTCTTCGCCGCCAACAGTGGTGTGCCGATCAAAGTGATCAGCGCTGCGGGCGGCTGGGGTGTGATGGAAGTGATTGCAGACGGCGAGCTGGGCCTGAACTCGATGGAGGCGTTGGCTGAGCACGTGAAGGCGGGCAAGCCGAAGCTAACCGCCGCGGTACTGCAGGGCGATACGCTGGAGCTGATCTTGGTGACGGAACTGGCCAAGCGTGGCCTGGAACCGGATGCCATTGAGTTTGTTTACTTCGACGACCTGCTGGCCATGGTCGAGGCATACCGCAGTGGCAATGTCGACATACTCAGCCACATCAAGCCCTATACCTCGGAGATGGTCGCTTCGCGCGGCGCGACAGTCCTGACCAACAACGCCAGTACCTGGTCGACCAACACCCCCAACACCGTGGTCAGCGTACTGGAAGAGACCCTGACCGAGCGGCCCCAAGTGGTCGAGGGTTATCTGAAGGGCCTGATCTGCGCGGCTGACATAATCAACAACGAGCCGGAAAAGGCCGTTGATTTGCTTGAGAAAGGGAACTATTTCCGTGTGTCCAGCGATGTACTCAAGGGCGCCTTTGCCTCGGCACCCAAGCCGATCTCCTTTGTCCCGGATGTGGCAGCCGTGCAGCAGGTGGTGGATGACTTGGTGAAGATGCAGTACGTGCGTCCGGGTGTGAGCGCCGAGAGCATCTTCGAGATAGACCTGATCAAGTCGCTGGAGCAGTAGGATGCGTTTACCTGACTGGGAACGCTACGCGCCCTGGGTCGTGGGCTTGTCCTCAGTGACCTTGCTGGTAGCGGTCTGGGAGTTGGCGGGGTTGCGAGATATCGCCCTGACGACGGTGATGCCGCCACCGAGTCAGTTTCTGTCGATGGTGATTGAGAGCGACTTCCGCATAGGCCTGGGGTCACAGTCAGCGACGTTGTACGAGGCGCTGATGGCGACCTTTGGCCGGGTGTTTACCGGCATGTTTCTGGCTTTTATCGCGGCCATTGCCACGGGTGCGCTGATCAGCCTGTCAACCTTCGCTACCTGGTCGCTGAGTCCGTTGCTTTACGTGCTGGCCCCGATCGCGCCGATCGCCTGGATTCCTACCGCCATCGTGGTATTCGGCATCAGCAATGTGACGGCAGTATTCATCGTCTTCATGGGGGTGTACTTCATTCTGACCATCGGCACGCTGGCGGAGATACGCCGGGTGCCGCAGGAGTATCTGACCATCTCCGGCAATCTGGGCGCCAATCGCTGGCAGCAGTGGCTGTATGTGGTGCTGCCAAGCATCTTTCCGGGCGTGTTCACACTGCTGCGCACCAACTTCATCGCCGCTTGGATGGCGGTGCTGGTGGCAGAAATGGTCGGCCTGCGCGATGGTCTGGGCGCGATCATCATGATGGGGCGCAACCTGTTCAATAACGACCTGATCATGTTCGGCATGCTGGTGATCGGACTGTCCGGCTTCGTGGTGGACCGGACACTGGCGTTCATCGGCAACAAGGTGCTGTGGTGGAGGGTCAAATGACGACCGTTGACGCGTCCAAGGCGGTGTTCAGAATCGAGAATCTGACCATCAACTTTCCGGCCAAGCGGCAGTCGGTACCAAGCCCGCTACAGGGACTGAACCTGACCATTCAAGAGAATAAGATCACCACCATTCTCGGTCAGTCCGGTTGCGGCAAGAGCACGCTGCTCAACGCGCTGGGTGGTTTCGTGATGGGCGAGGACAGCGGAGGCGTGCTCTATCGCCAACGCTATCTCAATGCGCCGCTGGAAGAGATCGTGATGATCTTTCAGGAAAACAATCTGTACCCGTGGCTCAGCGTGGCTGGCAACGTGAACTTCGGCCTGCGTTTCCGCAATCAGGACAAGAAGGACGTCAAGGCGACAGTACGGCGCATGCTCGACAGCGTCGGCTTGAGCGAGGCGGCCGATGCCTATCCACATCAGCTGTCAGGCGGCATGCGTCAGCGCACGGCGATTGCCCGGGCGTTGATTACGCGTCCCAGGGTGCTGCTGCTGGACGAGCCATTCAGCGCGCTGGATATCAGCCTGAAGCGGCGTATGCACGGTCTGCTGCGCAGCCTGCAGGAGGAGACCGGCACCTCCATGGTCATGGTGACTCACGATGTGGAAGAGGCGATCACGGTGGGTGACCGGGTATTGGTGCTGGGCGGCAATCCGGCACAGGTGTTGGTCGATGCCGATACCAGTTCTGACGCAATGCGCGACCGTTACTCCAGTGACTACCTGCAACTACAGAAGCGAATAGAGGATGTGATCTATTGAGGAGGCCTGATGAACGGCATTCATGACATGGGAGGGCTGCACGGCTTCGGGACAGTCAAGGTCGATCCCAACGAGCCGGTATTCGTGACACGCTGGGGCAGCCGGGTGTTCTGCATGACCCAGGTGATCGATCGTCTGGGGGTGTGGAACCTGGATGAGCACCGCCACGAAATCGAGCTGATGCGGCCCCAGGATTACCTGGAGTGGGGCTACTACGGCCGCTGGATGTTCGCGATGGAGCGGATTCTCGACCGCCGCAACATTCTGACGACCGCTGAGATCAATCGGCGTGTCGATGAGTTGAGCGCCGGACTCAAGCATCTGACTCCGCCAGCCAACCCGGATCGCAACTGGCCTTTGCAGGAAGAAGACAAGGTGCGTTGGGGCGCCTGGCGAAAGGAGGTGCAGGTAACGCCCCAGTTCAGCGTCGGGCAGCGCGTACGAGTACGCAATATTCATCCCCCGGGCCACACCCGCGTGACCAGCTACACCCGCGGCAAGGTCGGCGTGATCCACCGCGTGGATGCCCAGGCCTGGGTCTTCCCGGATACCCGCGCGCATTATCGCGGCGAGAACCTTCAGCCCGTTTATAACGTTCAATTCAGCGCCCAGACGCTATGGGGCGAAGAGCAGGCCGAGGCCAATCTGTTTATCTACATCGACCTGAGTGAAAACCACCTCGAGGCCGTCGGAGAACATCAACATGAGTCATGACCACAAGATCGAGAAGGCTTGGCAGGCCCTTCGCACTGAAGCGATAGAGAGCCTGTTGAATGAAATTGGCGTGCTGGATTCAGCGGAGGTGGATCAGGTGGTTCACCACTACGAGGAGAACGTCGGGCCTCGTACCGGTGCTAAGGTGGTGGCCCGTGCCTGGGTCGATCCGGCTTTCCGTCAGCGATTGCTGGCCAACGGCCTGGCGGCCTGCGCGGAGCTGGGTATCGGCGGGCCCGAGACCGAATCCCTGCACGTACTGGAAAACACGGCAACCGTGCACAACGTGGTGGTATGCACCCTGTGCTCGTGCTACCCCTGGCCCATCCTGGGCCTGCCGCCGGTGTGGTACAAATCCAGCGCCTATCGCTCTCGGCTGGTACGCGAACCTCGCAAGGTCCTGCAGGAAATGGGGTTGACGCTGGGTGATGACGTCGAAATCCGCGTGTGGGACAGCATCTCGGAGATTCGCTATCTGGTTCTGCCAGAACGCCCGGAGGGCACGGAACACCTGAGCGAAGCTGAACTGGCCGAACTGGTGTCCCGCGACGCGATGATCGGCGTGGCCCATCTTCCAGCCCACGACATTGCAGGAACTTAAGATGCAGCCACATGAACTGCTTGACCAGATGCAACGCGCAGGCCTCGCCAACTTGAGCTTTGCCTCCCCCTGGGCTGCACGCCTGTTCGGCATGACGCTGGCAGCGGCGCAGAAAAAGATATTTTCGCTGCAGGAATTCCAGCAGGCCTTGATTGCTTCCATTCAACTGCACGAGCAGGACGGCTGCATCGATAGTGATGAGCAGTACTACACCTGCTGGCTGGAGGCGTTGCAGGGCTTGCTTGAGCAGCAGGACCTAATCAAACCGGAGCGGCTCGGCGTGCGTGAAGATCAGCTTCTGGCGGCGGCGCAGGACCGGCACGATCATCAGCGCTCCGGGCACCATCACCCTCATCACGCGGACTCGGAGCACCACGCATGATCGTGACAGGAGACCCTTATGACTTTCCCATTACCGGAGTACTAGAACCGCAGCGTACGGCACTGCTGATCATCGACATGCAGCGCGACTTTTGCGATCCGGCAGGTTACATGCACTCACGGGGCGACGACGTGGCGGCAGCCCGGGCCATCGTGCCGCGCATTCTCGGGGTGTTGGAGATTGCGCGGCGCACCGGAATGCTGGTGATCTACACCCGTGAAGGGCATCGCGCCAACCTGGCGGATTTGCCCGCCAGCAAACGTCTCAAGACCGCCCGGGCCGGCGCTCAGATAGGTGCCACAGGTCCATTGGGACGATTGTTGATCCGCGGTGAGGCTGGCTGGGACTTCATAGAGGAAATCCAGCCGTTGGAAGGCGAGGTGGTGGTCGACAAGATCGGCACCGGAGCCTTCCATGCAACCGACTTGCACGATGTTTTGCGCAACAGACGGATCGAGAATGTGGTTCTGACCGGGGTTACCACTGGTGTCTGTGTCAGCTCGACCGCCAGGGAAGCTACGGATCGGGGTTACAGCGTGCTGGTGCTTGAGGACTGCTGCGCTGAGCCCAATCCACGCTATCACGATATAGCGATCGAGCTACTCAAAATCGAGGATGGCTACCTGGCTACCGTCTCGTCTGCGAAGTCGTTCAACAAAGCCTTCCAAAGCGTATCACCGGGGGACACCTCATCCGAAGGAGTAAGACTATGAGCAGGTTCAGCAAGATGCTGGCTGGGACGGCGATCAGCCTATTCGCCATTCCGGGGTATGCGCATCACCCGACCGGAGGGGAGCTGCCAGGTAGCATTCTCTACGGTGTATTGTCCGGTGTTGGCCATCCCCTTATAGATCTGACGCATATCGTTTTCATTCTTGGTATGGGGCTGTTGTTCGCCCTGCATCCGGGATCGGTGGGGAAACGTGTAGTGCTTTTCTTGGCCGCTACCTGGATCGGCGCGCTGGGCCATCTGCTCGGAATGGACGTTCAGGCGGCGGAAGCTCTCATGGCGCTCGGTATCATCGTGGCTGGGCTGATGCTGATGCTCAGGCAGTTCGCGATTCTGCCGGGCATACTCGGCCTCGCGGCGATTACCGGAATTATTCACGGCTTTGCTTATGCCGAAGATGTCATAGGTGCACGGACGGGTCCGCTGATGGGATATTTTTTTGGATTTACCTTGATCCAGGCGCTCGTGTTATCCGCTACCGCTATGGTGGGTCGCACCTGGGTAAAAACACACGCCCCCGGCGTTGTGCGACGATGGGCGTTCAATGGCGGCGCGGTCTTCACGGGGCTAGGGTTGCTGTTGTTGGCGAGTTAGCGAACCGAATCGCTGGGCTTGCCTGGGCAGGGAGGATGATGCCCAGTACTAGCCGTTAACTTGCGCTCGAATAGCCCAGCGCTCTAACCGCAGCGTCTTGTCGTTTCCATCAGCCGGCTGCACTCGGCCAGCGTCCGCAGCGAGGCGACTTGCGTCCTTCACCGCCGATGCGGCTGCTGATCTGTTACCACGAAGGTGATGCTTGGCCACATCCGGCGTCGAGCTATGTGGAATCATTTATTGGTACGCAAAGCTAGGAAGAGACAGCAGGGCGAAGATGTAGCACGACGGGATTGCTCGAAATCGTTTATTTGGCGCCGCGCCGACTCACGGGGCCGCCTACCTGGCGGCGCTCCCTGGATCTGTAGTGCAAGTTGGTGGTCGGCATGTTGTTGCATCGCGTTACCATCGACAGATGGTGACGCGTCCCGTAAGTATGGCGGTATGGCTCCAGGGCGACTTGTCATTTACTCAGCACTTGCATCGTGGCAGCCCGCCCGCCAGCGCTTCGTTTCAGTGTTTGGGGGAGGATCCGCCCAACCTCAAGGGATGTAGGCGTTAATGCCTGCCAAATCATGGAAACGGGTGAGCTCCCATGCGCCTCCACCCCAAACTCGGCAGCGCCAGCGCCGGGCTGGCCCGGCCCCAAGGTGGCTTGTCGACAACCCACGGCTATTGCCTTCATGCTGGCTTCGGATAGTCGGGTGGGTGTTTGACGATAGGGGTAAAGACCAGATCATCTTGGGGGGCCGCTTGGGTTCTAAAGTAAGTGAGGAACGGCCGCTATCGGCCAACAGCGGCCATTCAGAGGCTCTATAGAGTTTGGGGTGGTTCACCTTTCAGGTTTCGAGGAGCTGACTGATTTATCGAAACACATGCTCATCAGAGAGATTGACGCGCAGTAACAGGAGACGCTGGTGAGCGGCGCCCGGGGTGCGCATACACTTGCGTGACCTAGGGGCATCGTTGCAGGCGGGGCTCATGTCAGATGAATGATGGTCCAACCTTGCCTCTGCAGTGCAGCTTTGCATTCTTCGGTAACCCTTCCAGCATTCACTGCCAGGCAGAGAAAGCTCGTTGCGCGCGACATGCCAACATACAGATTGCGGAGCTGAGATAACTGCCCTTCTGGCAGTTTTGCTGCCCGAGCTTTAATCCCGGCAATGACAGGCAAGGCCTCTTCCAGATCGAAGCGGCGACTCGGATAGCCCAGTGACTCAAGTACGAGCGTGGCCAGGTGAGTTTCGCCTTTCATGGACGCCAAGGTACCAATCTGGATGTCGACTCGGCGGCCATACTTTTCAACAGTGCAAAATGTACTCTGCTTCTCTGGAACAACTGGTGCTGTAGGCTCCGAGAAAATTGGCATTTCGGCAAAGGCATCTACAGCTAAGTGCCCAGGCAGCAATGGCTGTAACCGTTCAAATAACATGATCGGGATAGCTCGTCGTCCTTCCTCGGTAACTGCAGACGCTCGATCCATACACAAATCGCGTAGCAACAAACGGAATCCCGACACGTCTCCGCCGATCTCGCTCAACTTACGAAGCAACTGGGAATCGGCCTTCAGGTCACGAACCACGTCAGCGCCTGCAGCTCGCAAAACGAGAAACATCGCTCGACGGACTTCGTCGACTCGCCCGGAGAGTGATGACTCCCCCTGCTTTGTTGAACCAGCCAGCAGCGACCAGAAGTGCTCTAACCTCAAGCCGGGAGTATAAGTGCTGGCAATGGCCGGCCAGTAGTCGAGGAGCGTTCTACCTGCAACGGATTTCGCCGCATCGCCTTGCTTCCGAGCACAGAGGGCTTTTACGGATCCTTCACTCAAAGCCTCCGCATCAAACCGATCAATGACCTCCGCTCCGAAGGCTTCAATGACTTGGCCCACCCGTTCCGTCGAATAGACCATCAACATGGGCGCGTGCTGATCAACACCATCGCCAGTCACCGGAACTCCCGACATCTGTGCGCTAGCAACTATTTGTGCAATGGCTGGCCCGAACCTCTTACTCGTCGAGATCGGCAGTGCATTCGCTCGCGGGAAAGTCAGGTTCTGAGCGCCCTCACTGCTCCCGAGTATTCGCTGGTTGATGTCTCCGAAACGCTGAATGATCACTGTCTCGTCGAAGATCAGTTGGAGAAGTCGCTCCTGCTCCCAGGATGTGTCCTGCATTTCGTCGATAAAGACGATGGGGAATCGTTGGGACAGTAAGGCCCGGATTTGCGGTGAGGCCACCAGTAATTGCTCAGCAAAAGCGAACATGTCCGCATGGCGATACACACCTTCCAGTGTCAGATCGCCCTTAATGCCTTGGATTATCGGACGTGTTTTCGAACCTTCCTTTGGCAGTGCTCCGAATTCGCTAGCAACCTCCAGGTCGGCGCCTCTGAAGATCAAGCCCGCAACCATTGGTGCGACACTGGCGTTCTTCTCCATGTATGTGCGCAGAGTCCGATTCTTAGCGGCCATTGCGAGTGCTTTGCGGCTGAAGACATCGTTGTCGATAACTCCCACTTCGAGACCATTGCTACGCAAGTATGGTAGGGCCAAAAAATGGTTCACGAACGCGTGAATGGTGCCGATGAAGTGGGGATATGCCAATAACCGGCTCCCTTCAACGCTGCCGCCGAGCCGCTTCTGTATCTCATCGCGTGCAACATTCGTGTGGCTGAGCACGCAAACACCGCGACACTTGGACTCCCAGTTGCGAGCCAGCATCAAGAGCTTTGCGGCAAGGACAGTTGTTTTGCCGCTGCCAGGAGCCGCGTTGATGTCTCTTGAGCCGTTCTCTAGGAGTACTGAGCGACGCTCCTGATCTTCAAAATTTAAGTCAGGCGTTAGCAGGGCCAGAGCCTCAAGGTCTAGTTCTGTGATAGTCGGAACCGTCACTTCACCACCTTGCCGGTAAGGTGGTGAAGAGCACGCTGTAGGTAAGGCGGTAGGCGAAGATAGAGGTCATCACCGACGCCATACTCCCCTGTGAGAACTAGATGAGCAGCATACTGAGCAGCGATTGCTTTCGAGGCATCGCCCTCGGCCAAAGGCTGATAGATGATCGAGGCCAGCTCAGCTTCCGAGCGGCCAGCACCCGCTAAAGCTGCCCACAGTTTCTTAGCCTCCGCGATCGTTGCCTGCTCATCTTCCTCCGTCAGTCGCTCTCCTCTTGAATCTGCTTTCTTGGCCAAATGGATAGCGTTATGCATGAGCTCTGCACAGCCGTACCTGGCCAAGTCGAACTCAAGAGTCCACTCATCTGACACACACACTAGGGTACTCCCACCTTGGGCGCGGTCTTGCTTAGCCTGGACAAGCGCTGTGAGCTCTTCGGCAGAATAATCAGAGATAAAGCGCTTGCGACCATTAGCGGGTCGAGAGATGTAATCCGCCTCATCAGGGACCACGTCCCGGTCCGTAATACAAACGACCGGGATAGGGATAGCGGCCCCGTCAAATGGTTGCAGTATCCGAGCATAGTGGTAAAGCCCCACGCCACCGACGTTTACGCAAGAGATACCGTGCTCATTGAACGAGCAACCTGACGCTGTGGCTAGGGCAGGAAGCAACAGCGCTTCGGCCGGCCCCTCAACAATAACCACACCACGGGCAAAGAATAGGTTGGCTTTTGTGGCGTCGATGAAGCGCCGTAGAAAATCGTAGTCACTCTTCTTCAGCTTTGTTTTCCCGTGCGCCAAGCTGAACAGCTGTGCCCGACTCACCAGAGTCATGCTGGCAATGTCAGCTCCAGCAGCGAGTGACGGGCTGTGCGTTGTCATAACGATTTGCACTGGGCGACTGCCTTCATCGGCCGCTTTTGATGTGCGCTCGAGCAGTTGTTGAACACGCTCCTGCAACTGCGGGTGAAGGTGTGCTTCCGGCTCTTCGATCAAAAGCAGAGCAAGCTCTTCACCATCACGCAGCAATACCAGCTCAGTTGCCATAAAAAGCGCATTGTTGTAGCCCAGCCCACGAACACAGCGTTCATTCAGGTCGATACCTGGTGCTGGAAGCAGCCCAAGCTCAAACCGCTCGAGGATGGGTTGAAGCCCAAGCTCGGGGGTTATCTGGATTCGTGATGACAGCGCATCGTCGGCGAAGGCGAACTTGTTCAGATAGTTGTTGTTGATGTCGTCCTGAACATCCCTGATGACCTGGTGGTTTCCCAGGTGATGCTGAGCGAATGCCATCAGGCCAACCAGGTTATTGGGTACGATGGCTGGGTTTGCGAGATCGAAATCATTCTGATCCTGGCCGTCAATGCTCCTGTGAGCGGCCAGGATCTGGGATAGGCGCGACTGCCTACCAGGTCGAAGTTCGGCTTCTGCGTCACGCAATGGCCTGAGGTACGTCGCTCGGATAAGTTCGCGTACTGCAGTGCCTATTTCTTGGCCTGCGCCATTACGTCCAGCACATGTGACGGCTTCTACTCGACCTCGCTTGTTTCCCTTGGGCGCTATCCATCTGGCCTGCAGGTGAATGATAAGACTGCGACTGCCATCCTCTTCATGGGTCAGCCATTCAAGAACTGCCGCCTCCTGTGCGGGGGCCAGATCAACCAACGTGGCCTCTATGAACAGTGATCGAGCTCGGCCTGCCCCGTTGATATGAAAGTCAGACTCGAATAGGCGAATGAATTCATAACTGGTGGTCCAGAGCACGTAACGGATCGCGTCGATGACCGAGGTCTTGCCGGAGTCATTCTCCCCAACAAGGATATTCAGTCCTGGAGAAAGCTCCCAATCTAGTGCCGGCGACTGAGCGCCGTCACCAAATGCACGAAAGTTGGCTGCCCGAATCCGCTGCAGATGCATCGTTGGTTCCTTGTATTGTTGAACTGCTACCGGGGTATGCGCTCAGCTATCTACTGTTTTGGCCGGCAACCGCCTCTCAAGCACAAGTGACTGCTACTGGTCACTTGCAGGCCACCTAGCAATGCCTTGGTATAACACGCGATATTTGTTGATGCCATAATGAGTTTGAACCGAAGAATGCTGCACGTTGGTTTTCTTTCATTACGGTAAGGAGCGAGCGACAAAATTTGCCTATAGCGCTCCGATGACCTGATTTAGACCAAGAATCCGATCGCGCTGAGGATTTCCGATAGTCTGTTGAGCCATTCGAGCTGATTGATCCTGGATTTCAGGAAGCCTTTTCGGCATTGATGCGTATTACCAGATGTCGGTTCGTCAGCTCGGCCTTCCGGAGGTCAAGCAGCCTGTTCGGCCTATTGCCGACAAAACCACTGGTCACAACGCCCATATCAACAACCACTCGGTCAACCAGTCGACGAAAACCGTAAACCTTTATTGACCGACATGAGTACATCTACGGCTTGCGCCAGAGACAGGAGTAGTGCTTCTTTCGACAAGATAGTAAGAGTCCAGAAAAGTCCTCTAGCACACCTTTGTGACACCAGCTCTCCAAATCTGCGCAGGTCACGTCTGTAACCCCCGTCTTTATTGGCTCGATCACCGGGTCTGTACTTTATTTCTTGAACAGCCTGTATTTCAGGCTTATAAATAGCGCAGTGTGACATTTGTCCGTTTGGTACCTGACCGAGAGCACTGCTGTGAAAACAGGAAGAGTTGAAGCCGTACTGGAAAACCTGGGCCCTTGCCTGAGTAACGTCTTGGCAAAGGGACTAGTCAGCCAGTTCGGCGTTAGCGCTTCAAATGCAAGGCAGATGATAAAGCGTTCCACCGCCAAGCGGTTGAAGGGCATCAGCTTCCCGCATCGTGCATCCTTCGTATATCTGACCAGCCAGTATGGGTCGATGATTTTCTTCGACAGGCTCGTCGAAGCGCTCAAGAGCACCCGCCATGCCTGCGGCTATGGTTTGGCTGCGCTCAGGGATCGAGGTGGCGTGCTGCCCGTCGATCATTTCAAGATCGCCTGCGGAGCCCCCAAGACTCAAGCAAAGCAGCTGAGTGCAGAGAGAGTCGTGGAGCAACTGATTGCCGCGAACCTGGTCAAGCGAGTCGATATCGTGGGCATCGGAGAATGCCTCGCCCTGGCCAGCTTCACGGACGAGGACGAGCAGCTCGCGCTCCTAGAACTTAATGCCCGCATGCAAGTCGAAGCTATGGCGTTGAATGCAGTTAGGGATTGGGTCAGGCGCCTGGGCATCGGAAGCTGGAACCATGTTCTCGTCCGGGATGAAGGCACTATACCAACCGCGGGGCCGAATTACTGGGATTTGTCCGCCCCCTCCTATCTACACCCCTTGCTGAGATCAGGCGGCAGCGGAGCGGTCAAGAAACCAACACCGGGCTCATTCGTATGTGACGTTTTTCTGGGCGAAAAACTGACCTCAGATGCTGCCAAGGCATTCATAAAAAAATGCCAGAACGTACGGGGGTTTAGCAAGGTCGCCCCAGTTCTCCAGATGTTCTTGGCCGACTCCTATGAGAAGGATGCAGTACGCGAGATTCGGGGTAACGGTGCAATTGCGGCCACGCTGGACTCCCTCTTCGGTACAGACGTTGCTCAGGCCCTGCATGAACTGGCCTCTGTTCTAAAGGCCACAGCCCTATCACTGGGAAGCCCAGAGAAGATCGATGCACTGTTCAGTGCACTAGGCAAAATCCAGGGCGCCGAAGGCACTCTCCGGGGCTGCCTGTTCGAGTACCTGTGCGCCGAGCTGGCCAATGAGACGTACCGCAACCCCACAATCAGGATCAACAAGCTTGTGCGTGGATCGGATGGTGCCCGGGCTGAAGTTGACGTGTTTGTCGAGTGTCGCGCCGAGGTCGTGTTAATCGAGTGTAAAGGGCATTTGCCCACTGGCCAGGTCGACGACGAGGAAGTTAAAAAATGGCTGTATAAGCGGCTGCCGGTTCTCCGCGATTTCGCCAAGCATCATGAGGACTATCGCCACATCAAACAAAACTTCGAGCTATGGACGAACGCGACCATAAGCGCAGCTTCAAAAGCCCTCATCGAAGAAGAAGACGGCAAAACAAGCCGTTACTCGATTGGCTACCGGGAAGGCCAGGCGCTTCTGAGCATGATCAAGGCATCAGGAAACAAGGCGCTGACTAAGACTTACCAGCAGCATTTCTCGAACCATCCTCTGGCTGCAGCAGCCAGAGGGAAGAGCAACCGCAAGGCGGTCGATACTTTAATCGAGTGAGTGAACTTAAATCGCCAGTTGCATATGCATATGCAGCGCAGGGGTTATGACCTTCGATCATGCCTAGGCGAGGTTTGAGCTGATGTCCAGAGCCGACAGGTTCCCGATATCATTCAAATTGCTTATCCCGCGTTCCCCACCTGAGCAGCCGAATGTGTCGTGCAGAGGCTTTGTCGTGCGCTATGGTTGAATTCGCTATGTGTCCGCTTCTGGCCGTCTTCTGCCGGTCATGATCAAGAAGCGTGCTGGTCGAATCCGGCCCAAAGGACTGGTCAGGTCGAATGCAAACGGGCGGGCAAGTCTGTGTAATACCCAGCCAGAAACTCGATTGCCGCGTGGAGTCCTGCCATGCCCCTCCATGCCTGATCTTTGGAGCCACATGGATAGCGGATGGGCAGAGCCCGATTAACGTGCGACGACCACCTCAAAAACAAAAAACGTGAAAAAAGTTACCTAGCCTAACCGATTGTATTCTCTAGAAAAAATCGTATCTAACTGTTAGTAAAGCCCCGGAACTGTTGCAGTCGATCAATGCGAACACGAGGTCAGCCATGACCGCGGTGCCTGCGGATGCTGTCGGTGACTACGCCCCAGATCAACAGGTCATCACCTTCGAGTACATAACGTGGAGGATATTTGGGATTTTCCGAGAGCAGGATGACCTGCTCTCCGCGCACGGCTAACCGCTTCACAAAGGTCTCACCATTGATCGCTGCGATAACCACATCGCCATGCCGGCCAGACAGCGCGCGACTTACCACCAGCACATCCCCGTCCAGGATGCCTGCTCCGGTCATGCTGTCACCGTCCGCGCGTACCAGATAGGTGTGTGGCGCGTCGATATCTAAAAGCTCGTCCAACGACAAGGTCTGCTCCATATGGTCCTGCGCTGGAGACGGAAAGCCGGCAGGCACCCGGGAGGAGAAAAATGGCAACTCGATCTCAGACGGACCCACAGGGCCTAGAATAGTGACTGCACTCATAACCAATGACCTTTAGATTTATACTGTACATACATACAGTAAACGAAATTCGGTTTTTCGGGTCAAAGAAATATGTAAATGACAGACAGGCGGAACCAAAATGTGCGGACGTTTTACGCAATACCAGGCCCAGATCCGCTATCTGGAGAAGCTAAATTGGCAGGCGCCCTTGGCCTTTGAGCCGAGCGATGAGCCCATCGACCGCTACAACATAGCTCCTACAACCAACGTGCCACTGCTGCATTTCGATGATAATGGACTGCGCATGAGCCCAGTGCCCTGGGGATACGCACCGCACTGGGCGAGGGGAAAAGGTAAACGCCCTTCCGCGATCAACGCCAGGCTAGAAACAGCAGTGACGAGTAAATACTGGAGATCCGTATGGACGTCAGGCCGATGCCTGGTGCCCGCGGACGGTTGGTACGAATGGGTCAAAGATCCGAACGACTCAAAACGCAAACAACCCTATTACATAAAGCTCAAATCGAATGAACCGATGTTTTATGCCGCGATTGGTCATTTCCCACGGGGCGGGATTGGTGAGACCAGCGAGATAGATGGCTTCGCCATTGTTATCAGTGCCAGTGATCAAGGGATGGTCGACATCCATGACCGAATGCCCGTTGTGCTTCCTCCAGACGTAGCTCGAGAATGGCTGGACACCGGCCTACCCTCTGAAAGCGCTGAAGACTTGGCAAGGCACCATGCCGAGGCGACTGACGCGTTTGAGTGGTATGAGGTGAGCAAGGACGTAGGAAACGTCAAGAACAAAGGCTCGGGGCTGATACAGCCGGTTGAATAGCCTTACCAGGCTCGGCCCAACAATACCCGACGTTTTGCTGGCGGCTCTCCTGCTCGTTCTATATCGGAGCTATTGCGCAGGTACGTTTATACTGGAAATTCAATAGAGCTAGTACAACAGGAGCTTCGGATGAAAGTGATCGAAAAAGTCGAAGTAGAAGGCGTTACCGATGTGGTGTGTGACGTCTGTAAGTGTTCCACCGAGGTACCCGCAGGTGGCCTCCAGTTCGCCACGCTGCAGGCCCACTGGGGTTATGGATCCGAACACGATGGCGAACTTTATGAGCTGCACCTATGCGAAAGGTGTTTTTTGGGGACGCTCGCTTATCTCAGACAAGAGCGACGGACACAGAACATGTTCAGCGAAGATCAAGATTCCCACGAGGAGAATGAACGGTTCGGAATGGTCACAGACGACTGAGTGCAGGTTCTAGTCGCACCTCTTTTTTGATGCAAACCTCTGCTGCAGCGGAGGTCGCACCTTTTTGCCCATACTCGGAGATCTAGTCGCGCCTTTTCTAGGTGCCTCCTATTTCTGCGGATCTATGTAATGCTAATCGGGCTCGAAGAATCGAATCTCAACATGGTACGTTATGAAGGATTGTTGAAACTGGTCCTTAACCTACTGACACGAAGGATGTTATGACAAATGCGACCGGGCATACGCTCTCGGAGGCAGCCATTCAAGAGCTTGAAGACCAGATCCCCGGCCAGGCGGCGCTGGCTACTAGGCTGGCCTACGAGACGGCAAAACGGTCTGGGCTCACGGTAGTGCTCTCTAAAGGTGGATTTATTGTCGCTGAATATCCTGACGGAACCGAACAGCGGCTCGCCTCTACTAAGCCGAAGCGCAGAGTGAGAGCTGGCGTCAGTATCGACCTACGCAGCGGGCGTTTCTTGGACGAGGTCTGAGCTATTTAGGTCCCCGCTCAACGTCCCGGCAAATAGCTCGCGATGAGTGGAAGCCGTCACCATCATGGCAACAGCTTCATCGGTACTCGACATCAGATGACAGAAGCGGGCCGAATACGTTATCGGCCATCTCTTCGCGCTTCCCGATCTGTAATACCTCATCCCTAGACGGATAGTGACGCAGCACTGCTGTCGCTTGCTTCCTGATTGTTTCTGCCAGAGCCGGGTCTTTGGACAGTTCTTGCAGCAGTTCTCTTGCCTGGATGAGAGACCGGGTACGTTCGTGAGGTAGCGTCATTATTCCTCCGTGACCTCCGACATCGAAGGCCGATACTTGAAAGTAGTCGGATTTTACTTGAGATACACGCGGTGCCCCTGATCGGATTCTTGATAAATTACATCTGACCGTGCGACCGCACCCGGCGCAGCGATGGGTACGAAGTTTTAGGCAATATCGTTTTCAACTTCACACCGGAGACCAAACCACGGGTAGCCTGCTATGTCCTAGGTTTCAACTGACATCATCTCCAGCCTTTCCAACTGGTGCAATTGACGAATATCCAAACCTACGGGCGTAACCAGATCGAAGGTGTTAATAATCGCTCCGTCAATTTCTGCGCTTGCGTTCAACTCTGCCACCACTTCTTCCACGCTGTTGAGCATCTCTGTGCAGCGTAACCAGTCGTCCCCATCCTGCTCAACGCGCACCGAGTAGCTCATCACAAACATCAGCTCGTGCAGAATAATCGCTGGGGCGCCATGCAGTAACGGGGCAGAACCCGCCCCGTCTGACGCGGTTCCGTGAGAGAAAACTCATAACGTCCTTGCAAGTGTACGGAAAAAGCGTCCTGCTTTTTAAACGCCAAGACAGTGATTTTTAGATATCAGAAGCACGCCAACAAGAGCTCTCGATAGTACGGAGAAAAACTTACTTGGTAGCTGGGGCTATCCAAAGCCGGAGCCATTTCAGCATCAGTTCCGGGCCTCGGGGAGCCAAGTTCCTGGCCGCTTTGACCGATCTCTGCAAGACCGCCGACATCGGCATCTGACAGAAAAGACTCGGAAGAGCCAGCTGTTAGCTCAAATTGGCTAAGAACAGCCAGATCCTCCGGTAGATCTTCAGCTATACGCTCTGCGTAGCTCTTGAGAGTGGGCTCCGCCAGCATGAAAAGCCAAGCCTGTTCATCAGTTTCCGACGTTCTACGCAGTACCCTTCCCAACACCTGGCGATAATAAAGCTCAGTGCGGATTCGGCTTAAGTAGCAACACACCTGCAGACGAGGGATGTCCGTTCCTTCGCTAATCATCCCCACCGCTATGATCCAGCGACAATCGCTATGTCTGAAGGAACTGATTACCTGTTGAGCATCCGGCGTTTTATTGGTAACGACCAAACCGCTTTCACCCCGTGCTTTCAAAGCATTTGCTATTTGCTGGGCGTGCTCTATATCTGTGCAGACCACTAGCCCCGCCGCATCTGGCTTAGATTGGCGGACCTCGCTCAGCTTTGCACAGCCTAGCCTGAGTAACTGATCGACCACTTCATCATGGCGCAGAAGACTCTCGTAAGTAACGGGAGATCCCTCAAGCAGCGTGGCGATACTAGGAAATAGCCTGCCGGCGGGCACAGCCACTGATTCCTCAATAAGCGTGACCTTTTGATTGTCCAGGAGAATAATACGAGGCGATCGACACACGCCCTCAGCTATTGCTTCACTCAAGCCATAGCGATAATCATAAATCAGCTTACCTTCTGGTGAGGAGTAACGGGCCAGAGCTATTGCCCGATCATCAGAGCGCCATGGCGTACCTGATAGCGCTAGAGTGAAAGCGGCTCGATCCTGAACCCGCTGCAGAATCTGCTGTCCCCAAGCATTGCTGAGCAGAGGGTCATGGCCTGCGCAGTGGTGGATTTCATCGAATACTGTAAATACTCGATAATCATCCAGGAGCCGCCAGAACGATTCATCTCGATAATCCATAGCCTGGTATGTGTGCGCAGCACCTACAGCGCCTAGATGGCCATCCAGCCGCCTGCCTAACACCTGGGCAAAAGTCGAGCGAAAGCCCTCAACAACCTGGCACGATGGCGCAAAGCAGAGCACCAGATCAATTTTGTTCTGCTCCAACAGACAGCGGGCCAGCTCTGCCGCCATTCGAGTCTTACCTGCGCCGGGCGTGGCTTGGCAGAAAAAATGTCGCGAAATGGTGAATTGTTTCAGTGCTTTTTCAATGCAACGGGTTTGCCATCTGCGTAATGAAGACGTCATTGTGAAGCTGCGAGCGTTTTGAGTGTCTTTTCCACGGCACGGAGATGGCCCAGTAACCGTGAGCCGCGGTCGCGCGCCTCAAGATAGTCCGCTTCCACGTTGTCCCTCAATTGAGGCATGTCATCCAGCAGTTGCTTGTACCGCTCCGCTTCCCCCATCGCAGCTAGAAAATCCAGCCGCACTTCCTTTAGCAAGGTCCTGACATGCTGCTCGGTCCCCTGTAATGATGTAGGCAGCGTTACGGCTTCGCTCTTCAAAGAGGCCTGATCTGTCTTGGTTGAAATACTCCCGCTTCGCTCAAAGGCGCGATCGACCAACTCAAGCTTTAAACGCTTCGGAAATGGTTGCACGTGATAGACCTGGCCCCTCTTTCGCTGCTGCTCGTCGGGCACGAGCCAACCGACGCGAATCATCCGTCTGATCTGCTCATACACAAAAAGGCGTACATCGCTGAGCTTGTAGGACCCCTCTTCCAGACACTCGGCATAAGCGTCTCTCAAATCACGAGTGGTGAATTGCGTGTACCCGCTTTCTTGGAGTAGCTCGTAAAGCCGTCTGTCGAGGATGAAAGAGGCAGATTTCATGCGGGCAACCAAGGGCAAAAAAGGAATGCGGATTATAGTCCGTGGCCCCCGTGTCCGCAAACACCGGATAGTTCTGCCTCAAATCATATTGAGGCAGTTATGGAGCAGCTGGCAAAAGCCCTGGGAGCACGGATCCGGACGCAGAGAAAAGCTCGGCGAATTTCTCAGGACGTGCTTGCGCTTATTTGCAACATCGACCGTAGCTATATGGGTCGCATTGAGCGCGGAGAGGTGAGTATCACGGTCGAAAAACTGTACCGGATCGCTTCCTCGCTAGACTGCGACCCTGCGCTGCTTATGCCTCCCCTGGCAGACTGCAATCCTGCAGCAGATAAACCTGGTCAAAAGTAGCCATAAACCGCCGCCAATTAGTTATCCGCTGAAATCAGATATCTAGGGATGGCAGGTTATTCACTATTTTCTGAGTTTCTAAGCTGACTGTGACCACCCTCTGAAACAGTTCCAATGGGTATCTCGGATTACCCATCGTCTCAATGGCCCAGTCATTGGCGTCATTAACAATGCCGCTGGCTTTATCGGTACGCACCGCCTGGCGTTCCATCACCCAATCCAATGCGGGCTTGCCGTTAACCACGTAGCTCCATGCCTCTTTGGGGATGCCCTTGATGGTGATGCGCGAGTTATAGATTACGGTGCTGCGGTCATCCACATTTTTATTGGTTTCTGGGTCTTTCCTCTTAGCAAACTTCATCTTCTCCACCCTATAGTCGGAGTCAGTCAGCTTACCTTTGGCCTCGACCGTCAAAGCATAGGGGTCGGCGGTTTCGTAGTTCAGGTGGATATCGGCTAGGGCGCGACCAGCCTTGCTGAAGGACCAGAAGTCGGCTGTTTTTTTCAGAGTCGGGATGCGCGGCAGCTCCTTACTGAAATTGTCGGCAAAGCGTTCGCGGTATTCCGAAGAGTGCAAGATGCCGTAGACATAATAGAACAGATCCTCCTTGCTGATTGCCTGGCCAGGGTGGGCGTTCTGGAAGTGGGTTAGTCCGGTATCGGTAATGGCGTCGCGACGACGTAGACCAACATCTTGGGGCTCGGGAAAGAAGTCGTCATTTGATACTTGGACAGCGTCCTCATAAAGGTAAAGAGGGAAACACTGAGTACCACCCTTCATAGCCGCCAAACATAATTCAGGAGGTGTATTGGTTATCAGTGCGCAAAAGCCAGTTGTAAATCCTGGTGCAGAAACTGTGATGACAATATTCTCGGTTTTGCGATCTGGAAAAATGCGCGGCATCTGGTACACCCGCTCGTTGAAACGTCGGTTGTAATACAGCCATTGCTTAGTGAACGGTCGGTATAGGCTAGAAACTATGCATTCGTTTTCAAAGGTATACACATGATTTCGAGCAACATCTTGCTTGAGGTTGTGCGTCCAGCTGATTCGCATCGGATTGGTATCAATAAAGTCATCCACCCGCACCCGCCGCGCTGTGGCATCTAAATCTGGGTGCGCTGCATTAAAGCGCTCTAGGCGGCCTCAGGGTCTAAGTGCAACACTCAGTTGATGGTTTGAAGGTTATTGCTCTGCGAGAGCTGAAGGTATTCAACAAGCACCTCCACCGGGAATTTCCATCCTAAAGTCTGACGCGGCCGAGTATTCAGTAAGTCTGCAATTTCATCAAGGCGCTCCTGGTTGACGCCAGACAGGTCAGCCCCCTTTGGTAGGTATTGGCGCAGCAAGCCGTTTGTGCTCTCGTTGCTGCCGCGCTGCCAAGGACTATGCGGATCGGCAAAGTAAATCTTCATACCGGTCTGCGCTGTGATCTCGCTATGACGAGCCATTTCGCTGCCCTGGTCATGCGTCATGGTCTTCAGTAATGACGGAGCCATGCGCGACATTTCGCGGGTGATTGCTTGGGCTGCGCATTCTGCCGTCGGCCGATCCAGTTTGGCTAACACCACGAATCGACTTGTCCGCTCAACCATGGTCGCTACGGCAGATCGGTTACCGGCACCCATGATCAAGTCGCTTTCCCAGTGCCCGGGAACAAGGCGGTCCTCTACCTCAGGAGGGCGTAGGTGGATACTCAGGTCAGCTGGGTATCGCTCACGCCGTCCCGCACTCACAGTGCGTAGCCGCCGTTTACCGTGGCCCTGACGCAGATAGCTGATCAGTTGCCGTTTCAATTCACCACGCGGGTGTGCGTAAATTGCCAAGTAGATGCTTTCGTGACTCACATGAAGCTCGGGTCTGTCTGGCCATTGAAGCTTCAGTCTGGCGGCGATTTGCTGGGGAGACCAGCCCGATTTGAGCATTTTGGCTACGACCTGAAAGAGCTCACTCCCAGGCAGCAAGCGCGAGAGGCGTCTGGCTTTGCTCCGCCGCTCTCGAGCTAGAGCGCAGGCCTGGACAACATCATAGTGGTGGGCCGTACGATTACGTTTGAGCTCACGGCTAAGGCTGCTGACGTGTCGGTTCAGATGACGGCTGATGGAGCGTAGGCTCAATCCTTGGCCTTGCATCAGCATCAAGGCCACTCGTTCGTCAGTGGTTAAATGCGTATAGGTTTTCATGGCAACACTCTATCTCAGGTGTTGCACTTGGTCCTTGAGACCGCCGACCTCAACTCTTGAGGGAACAAGGCATGAAGCAATCTAATAGCCACTCTCTTAAAGCCCCTCAACGTGCTTTCCTAATGGTTCTGGATAGCCTGAACGACGATAAACCTGAATGGGCAGCCATCGAACTCATTGCACCCAAGCGCAGACGCTGCTTAGTGTCCGATATAGCCAAATGATTTGTACTAAGAAGCCGGAGTCAAAGTGGAGCGCCCTCTCGATAAGGCCCAGCAGCAATCACATGCTGCCTGGCCAATCGGCTGTGGGTCCCAGGCTTATCTTACGTTTCACGTGGCGGGGTTGGCTCTATGGAACCTTTGCCATCAATGTCTTCGCAGGACGAATCCTCTGTTGGCGTGTGAACAACTGCATGAAATAAGATCTCGCTCTGTCCCTTTGAACAAGCGCTCTACGTCGGACAGCCAGTTCAAATGGACGGTCTGGTTCACCATAACCTGTGCGTTTCCACCTTTTATCCGAAACGTCTTGCCGAGGCTGGAATAGAGCTTGAATCGCAACAGATAGCGCTTTAACCCTATAATGGCCGCCCGCACTCAGAATAGGCGTTTTCGTATGTCATCCCACCCTTACAGCGTGCTCACGCCCGAGCGAATACTGAATTCAGTTGAGTCGCAGGGATACCGCTGTGATGGGCGTATCAACGCACTAAATTCTTTTGAAAACCGCGTGTTCCAGTTGGGCATTGAAGATGAGCCGCCACTTATCGCGAAGTTTTATAGACCCGAGCGTTGGTCCTACGATCAGGTTCTTGAAGAGCATGCGTTTTGCGCTGAACTTACAGCTGCTGAATGGCCGGTAGTACCGCCGTTAGTCGGGCCAAACGGGCAATCTGCGCACCGTGATGGCGAGTTCGTATTTGCTCTATTCAATCGTTTTGGCGGTCATGCTCCAGAGCTTGACGATTTAGATACGATTGAGCTGCTCGGTCGCTCATTAGGTCGCCTCCATGCGGTTGGTGCGCTGTCAAATTTCCAGCATCGCCCAGCGATGAATATGGAGGATTATGGGGTTGCGAGCCGGGAGTTTTTGCTGAGCAACGACAATCTCCCTCCCACCCTCAGAGAAGCCTACGAAACGCTCACCCGCGACATTCTAAAAATAGTGGACGCTCGATTCAGAGATTGTAGTTACAGGGCTATCCGCATCCATGCCGACTGTCACATTGGCAATATCCTCTGGCGGGATGATCGAGCAGTATTTGTTGATTTTGACGACTGCCGAATGGGTCCCGCAGTACAGGACTTGTGGATGCTCCTCAGCGGCGACCGGCAGGATCAAACACAGCAACTCGATGCACTTTTGGAGGGCTACGAGATGTTTAACGAGTTCGATGACCGTGAGTTAAGCCTCATCGAATCATTACGCACCCTTCGCATGATGCACTACGCGGCATGGATTGCTCGACGATGGTCCGACCCAGCTTTCCCGCCCGCTTTCTCATGGTTCAATACCGAGCGCTATTGGGCGGAACACATTCTGGCACTCAGAGAGCAATTTGCCATTCTGCAAGAGGAACCGTTAACTCGGCCTAGAGGTAATTTTTAGCTTGTCTTTCGGATCTATACAGCGCCATCCGATTAGCTACCCCTGGATCAAGTCCTTAACTCTCACCAAAACAGCCGTTTCGCCCCGTCAACCCCGTTCGCCAGGGAGTAGACGGCGATAAAATCGAAAGATGCCCGATTCGAAGCTGCTTCACATTCCGCATCTGAATTTAAAAAAGCTTTGGCGACGCACAACCAAACAGCGCAAAATACCAGCCTCGCCAGCGCCCTTGCTTACAACGAAAAGACGTTTGAAGGTCAGCCACACTGGGGTATAGATGATGCGAGGAATGAATCGCCCCGGATTTCTTAGACACTTTCTAGGCTCAGTAAATGTTGCTTCTCGAACTCTACCGGCGACAGCTGATTGTTGAAACCATGCCGGCGCTTTGAGTTGTAAAACATCTCGATGTAGTCGAACACATCAGCACGAGCATCCTGCCTGGTGCTGTAGATTTTTCGCCTGATTCGCTCCCGTTTCAGCAGCTGGAAAAAGCTTTCCGCTACCGCGTTGTCATGGCAGTTACCACGCCGACTCATGCTACCAAGCAAGTTATTGGCTTTCAGGAAGCTCTGCCAGTCACCGCTGCTGAATTGGCTACCTTGGTCGGAGTGAATCATCACCTCCTGCTTTGGCTTGCGGCGCCACACAGCCATCAGTAAGGCATCAATAGCCAGATCACTGGTCATCTGCGGTTTCATTGACCAACCGATTACCTGCCGCGAGAACAGATCAAGCACCACCGCCAAATACAACCAGCCTTCATAGGTGCGGATGTAGGTGATGTCCGTGACCCAGACCTTGTTGGGTTCAGTGACATTGAATCGGCGCTCAAGATGATTCGGTGAGGCCGCTGGAGGCTTGCCACCATAGCGCCCCGGCCGACGTCGGTACCCGGTCTGCGAGCGCAACCCTTCCAGGCGCATCAGTCGAGCAACACGATGCTTGCCGCATGCTTCTCCAAGCTCACGCAGGTCGTCGTGGATTTTGCGGTAGCCATACACTCCGCCGCTCTCTAGCCACGCGTGCTTGATCAGTCCAAGCAGGCGTTGATCGTCCTTGGCTCGTGCCGACTTCGATTCAGCCAGCCAAGCGTAGTAACCGCTGGGATGTACTTTCAACGTCAGGCAGAGGCGTCGAACCGAGTAGTCAGCGGAGAGTTGACTGATAAAGGCGTACTTCAGCCGGACTCCTTGGCAAAGTACGCGGCGGCCTTTTTAAGGATGTCTCGCTCTTCGGTCACCCGCTTGAGTTCGGCACGCAGACGACGCAGTTCAGCTTGCTGATCGTCCTCTAGTACGCGCTGCTCTTGGGGCTTGCTGTAGCGTCTAATCCAGGCATACAGGCTGTGAGTCGACATGCCCAAGCGAGCAGCTACTTCGGCCACTGGCAGACCTCGCTCGGTAACCTGTTTGACTGCTTCGATTTTGAATTCTTCGGGATAACGCGGGTTGCTCATGGCACCTCCTAATGGGCCGTATTATGAGGCCAGAAGGTGTCTACGAAACTAGGGGCGATTCAAACTGCCCGGAAATTGACCGGGGAGACGCCATTTTTGCACGCTGCTACGTCAAATCTGAGCCTTGAAGCCTCAGTCAAAAGTAAAGACTCTAATCTCGGATGCTTAGTTTTCTGCCGCAGAACCCAAGGCCGACCTTTTCAACAGAATCGGCCAAAAGCAGACGGAAGCTAGCACTCTCGAGATAGACTGAATTAGTTCACAAGCCCAAACAATCTATGAGCATCAGCTCTTCGTCTCATCGGGAGCATATTGAGGCGAGTTCTCTGCATCCACTGCGAGGAGGTGGTTAGTAAATGACTCCTTCGATTCACAACGCCACGTCGCCCACAGCTTTGCGCCTGAATTATCTGCTGAGCCCATATCAAGCTCAAGAGCGAGCCAGTTGCGTGCAGCTATGACGTATCGGTTGGAGCCAGGGAATAACATCATTTTTGCGCTCAAGTTCACGTCAATATCCTGCTCACTCTTCGCTACGGTATTGAGTACGTGGAAGAAAAGGCGCTCCGGTACAGACACTAGAGATGGATGTACGATCGCAGTGGAGGTGAGTTGTTGAATCTGTGCCCAATTTTCTTTAGGCCCTACATCCTTTCTGAAAGTGACTCCCCAGGCGGCGACATGCACGTCACCAGACACTATCGTTACTCGCAGCTCATTTTTCCTGGCGGTATTGATCAGTGTATCAATGAGCCGTTTACGCTCTCCCTCATGATCGTTGTGGGTCCAGTGGTCTTTTAAGTCATCTGCACTACTATCCAGTACGTGATCTGACCCAAAACTGTCCAAAAATGCCTCAGCAAGCGAAAGCTTGGGGTGGACCACAGGAACAGAGGACATAAAGAGTAGATGCTGGCATCCCGCACCCGGGTGCTTACGGTCATTCTTTTCGACCGAACCGAGGTACGCTTTCAGCGAGTCCCAAGTATAGGGGCCCATCACTTGGTCGTGGGATCGCTCTGTTCGCAAATCGGCCACAACCAACCGTACTGGCCCCACTGCATGGGCGAAGGTGAAGCCTGGCTGGTTATCGAGCAACGGTAGCCCCAGCTTGTCTGTGCCGAGCACTTCAGACCAGACGATAGGCTGGTAGAGAGGAGTATCAGTTTTGGCACTCACATCGGTGCGAGTTTTCAGCTCGGGGAGACATTCTGCCTCATGCTGCATTTGAAATACCCAGAAGGCGCGGCGAGCATGGTAGAAGAGAGTTTTGAATAACGGGCTTTGTTGCATCTCTGCACTGTAGGATCCCCAGCCGTCAAAAATGTCGTGATCATCCCACATCATTACTGTCGGCATGCGTGCCATGGCATCGGCAGCATCTCTTGGATTCGCCTTCTGCCCCCAGGGGCTGCGTTCTTGTGGTAGCCACCGTGTGCTATACAACTTTAGGTAATAGGATTCGATCTCTCGTTCCAAATCTTTACTTACGGGATAATAGAGCTGCTCATCCCTCGGTAGACCAATCCACTTCTTTAACGGCTTAAGGTCTTCCCAGATCGAGTCAAAGTAAATCTGGTCACCGCCCATCAGCAGCAGATGAAAGCGTTGAAAGCCCTTGTCGTGCGTGCGCTGCTCGTGCCACAGCTGCTCTTTATCCAGCTGATAGTGTTCGGGGCGGATGGTTTTGTCGTGATTGCAAAGCAAGTCACTCCAGACTTCATTCTCAGACTTAACCAGCTTGCGTATACCGCTTGGATCGGAAAAACCGTTACATGAGACATAGGCCATCCGAGGAGCAAAGTCTTTGCCCGGGACTGTGAAGTGCCAAGACTCATCGACTCCAGAAAAAGCATATTCGACGCGCCGTTCCTTCTTACGTTGGGTGCTGGAAAGATCGTAGCGAAGATAAGCGACCCCTTCGTGCTTCAGAAGCAGATCTGGTTTCGGAGCATGCTTCCCTTCTAGAATAAGCTCTGGATAGTCGTCCTGGTGCTCGACGCCAATCAAAGCGCTTATTTTCCAACACCCGTTCTTTGACGCTCCCCGAAATGATAGAACTGGTCCTAATAATAGGTTGCTCATAATCCCTTCCCTGATGATCGTGTCTTGTTCACTTAGTAGATTCTTGTTCACGGGCAATAGCCGTCACTATTCTTGCTCGGGCCATAGCTCTTTCAGCCAAATACCGGCTCTCCCCAGCCTGTTCCGACCACTCCCAAAATCGCTGTACCGCTAATCTCGTCTGATCGGGGTCACGGCAATTGGCTAAGAAGACATATTGAATTTTTTGTACGTTATCTCCGATATACACCCCGAAAGGGCTCCGGATGATCGTTGCGTCTGGGAACCCCAACATGTTCGTGGCTTGTGTCTCTGTAACGGTGCGGTGACAAGCGACAAAGTGGATGGGGCCGCCTGCGAGGTTGAGCTCAGATACATCTGCATGGTCCTGAAGATGCGGGCGTCCCATGGGCTCACGGGCAGCAGGTACGCTAAATGCGGCGGGCACTGCATGTATGTTTACCAAGACAGTTTGGTCCGCAATCTGGATTAACAATGACTCGTTCTTTTCCTCGGCCTCGTCACGTCCGAGAAGCGCAGCATAAAGCTCCCGCGCCATGGCCTCACTGCGCCCGACGAAATCAAGTCTGCTCCATTCGAGAGCCGCTCCAAGATCGAACCGTCCACCTTTTGCACCTTCCCCGCCCCTGCGAGTCTGAGTGAGAACGGCATCGAATAACGCTTTGAAGACCTGATTTTTTAGCCCGGCGATATCCTTCACTTCCCCGCCGCGAAAAGCAGAAGCCGTATTTTTGAACATCGAAAACCTGGCATTACGTTCTATTTGTGCGGGACCAGTTTTAAGGTCGCATGTTTGAGGAAGCTCGATCAGACGAACCTTGCCTGGGGATGTTTTAAGCGCTTCAGCATACTCGGCGTGGCAAATGCCAACATCCGCGCCGGTTTTGGCCCAGCCAGCGTTGCCGTTGTAAAGAACTATCAGGATATCGCAATCCCGAACCTGTTTTAGGCACGCATCCCAGCTGTCTTCAGAGTGATCCAACGCTTCCGCGTCCTCGTTGATCCAGACCTTAAATGGCTGAAAATCAAATAGGCTCTGAGTTTCGATCTCCTGTTTTAGCGCACGTCTAATATCAGTGAGAGACGTTTTTTCCTCGGGCGAAAACGGGTCATTACACCGACTGGAAAGCATTACCTTAATTTTTGGGCTCGAAGCCATGAGTTACTTCCTTGACAGATACAGACTAGTTTTGACCATACCGTAGATACGCCGAATTCATCCTATTATTTGCTTCCTCGGCGGCGAGCTGTAACGCATGCATTTCCGCCAAGAGCTGGTGTTAAGACACAGGCCCTGTCCACTTCGGAAATGACAGAGGCCGGTTTCACGATCCCTCCGTAGATAATGACATTAGATATTGAGTCAACTCTCAACCTTCTGGGCAAGATCCTGCTCCTTCCATGCCTTTAGTACTTTTGGTGATTGCCACCCTTAAGTCGCAAGGACACTGCAATGTTATTCAAAAACACTAAAACGGTCGAACGATTTTAACTAGCTTTCCGCGCATCGCCCTGTACAACACCGAAGGATTTCAGCCTTATAAATTTCGAACCAAACTTACCCTCTGGAACTTTAAGCTTCAACAACTCATAGAAGTTCTTATCATGAGTAGACAAAATAATCTGTCTATCAAATTTAACAGAGATATTCCTCAACAGATCTATAACAGACAAAACATTTATTGAGTCCATAGAGTGGATAGGGTCGTCAATCAGGATCGCCCTGACTGGCTGCCCCTCATATTGAACATGTAGAGCCTTCGCGAGAAAAATACTGAGGCTTAAAATATTCAATTGCGCAGAACTGAAATACAAACCAGGGGAGATCGGCTGAGTTGAGCCTGCCTCATAAAGGTATACTTCTAGCCTCGGGCGCTCGCCCTCAGGAAATACACACTCAAAACTTACGGTCTTGAAAAATGGATGCGGGTCTATTTTTTTATAGATTGACGTAATAAGTTCAGTGTAGAAGAATTTATCTATGCGCTGCTTCAACTTAACCTCAATCTCTCGCAGCTCTTTAGATAGGGATAGACTCAGATTTTCGAGCTTTTTTAGTGCATTGATTTTCTGCCCAATCTCATCTCTCGCACGTTGATACTTAAAAAACGGAAGGACATTATCTAATTGCGCTTTAAGGATGTTTGTCAATAATAGATCAGAGTCGAGCGATTTCCGCTGTTCCTCCAATGCCTCCTTTTTGGTGGAAAGAGCCTTACTCAGCTCTGAAAGAGCAGACCCTGGATCAGAAACAAGAGCCCTGAGATTTGCTTCCATCTTGGAAATAGAATCTTCAATATTTCCTATCTCGTCAGTTAGTGATGAAAGCCTATCATTAACTAGCTCCTCTGTTGGATACCCCTTCTCAGCTATACCTAGTTTAATTTCCGCAATAGCAAATTCAATAGTAGAAATTTCAGCAATCGTTGAGTCCCTATGGACAGTTAACTCATTATGCTTATCAGAAAAACCACTAAAGATTTCACTTTCAGATATTGCATAAGCAAGCCTCAAACTGGAAAAATTAGTATAGATATCAGATCCTTGCAACACCTCAATCCGAGTCTGTCTTGTCGACTTCTCAACCACTAGCTTTTCAATGCCTTCTTTCGCTGCTCGTGCAGCATTAATTGCAACATCCAGATTGGTAGCTATAACCTTAATCTTATTGTTTGTAGTAGCTATTGCCGACTGTATCAGTTGATAGTAGTCAACATTAGCAAGGTTCCTTACAGATGCTTTCAACCTGTTCAAAATATCTGTCTTGAGAGCAGACTCCCGATGCACGTCAGAGATCGCTCGTGAAAGTTGATCTATCTCTTCATCAGCGCTTGTAGCTCGTGCTGTAAGCCCGCTCAAATTCGTATTTTTTAGCTCTTTAAGATATACATGCCCTTTATCTAGGAACTCATCATACTGCGCTAATTTACTTTTAGCCTTCTCCGTCGCTTCCAAAATTGAATTTAACGCAGATTCAATGCTTCCATTAGATTGTATTCTCGCTAGCAAAGCCGCGTGAGATTCATATTTGGCATTGCAAACCGGACATTCATCTGAAAAAGATTGGGACAGAAGGGAATTGGCCAAACTTAACAATGAAAATAAATCTTCCGACTGAGCACCAAGATCTTTCGCTCGCTGCTGAAGAGCAAGAAGCTGACGCTCTGCATCATCCTTTAACTCAAGATGCTGATGGAAGTTGGCGATAAATTGCGGATCAGGCTTCAGAAAGGCCTGCACCTCCTGGGAAACAAAAAACTTGCCTACCTCCAAATTAAAGTAGCTACTATATTCATCTTTAAGCGACTGACTAAGAGCGCTTGTTGCTGATCGCTGCCCCTCTAAATCCGAAATCTTAGATTGATAGCCAGATATTAAACTCTCAACCTGATGGATTTCTTGATATCGAGCCTCAGCCTTTGAGGCGTCGTCAAGAAGTGCAGCCAACTCAGTATCCAACTCTACTCGTTGGTTACGAAGAAACTCAATGGATTGCAATAAAGCATTGTATGAGACTGTGGCAGAGTCAATACTTGAGCTAATAGACTGCACATCAGCCTCATCAAGAGATATTTGATCTATTAATCTTGACATTTCATCAAGTTTAGAAAGAGCCCAATCCACATGCTCAATCTCTAACATAATCCCCTGAAGACGGACAGTTAGATCAGCTTCATGCCCGTGAGCCCTAGACAATTCATCCAGCTTATCTTTATTAACACGTAATGCCTGTATATTCGTACGCAACGCCTCCCGACTTGATCGTAACTGGATCAATCTGGGGAGACCCTCAACGGTTAAGTCCACAACGCCAACCAATTTTTCCAACGAGGCAATCTTAGTTTCAAGCTCTACAACACGCTTGGATAACTTGGATCGTAACTCCGCTTGATTCAAATCTGAAAAATCAGAACCAATGAGCGCGAGCCCTCCTCCCAGCGCGTTGATTTCCCCGATAGTGTTATTAACCTGCTCTACACTGAAATCTAGAGAGGGCTCCTCAAGAGCTTCTTCTAAAGAAGAAATACTATCCTGAATTGACTTTATATCTCGGCCGCACGATTTTATCGCAGAGAAAAGATTTGCACGATACTTCTCATCTACCTCGCCAAATCCTTTCATAAAACGCTCGTAGCGTTGCTCTGGCCGTTCCTCTTTCAGAAAAGCATCAATGGCATCCTGAGAAAGAAAAATCTCCGCTAGATGCTTTGTGGCTTTATCAGTATTATTCGGATCGTATGTATAGTCTCTCTGACCAACCGCTGGTCTTCTGACAGTTCGGTGGTACTCTTTCTTATCTGTGGTCTTGACGACGACATACGATGGAGACTCATTAGATATATATCTATTCTTTAATATACGCTGCGATGAATCTACAGTATTTAGATGCAATGAAGCCGAGTCATTTATGACTCGCTGACTGTCTCGGATATAACGAGTTATATTATTGGTGATCGCCCACTCCATAGCGTCATACAGGGAGCTTTTGCCGAAACCATTGGGTGCATATATAGATATAAAGTCAGAGACAACCCCATCTTCCCTGCAGAAGTCAAAACTACCATCACCCTCGTTGGAGTACGCTCTGAAACCAACTATATCAACTGACTTAATTTTCATTTTCTGCCACCCAATTCGCAAGCTTGGAAATTTCCTCTGAAGTAAAACTCCCTACTCCTTTCTTGCCCGAGTCAAGGCTAGTTATTTGGTCATGCAACCCAGAAGCTTGAAAAGTGCCCTTATCCACTTTGGGATCGCCCATCTCTTTAAGGGCCAGATCGGCACCTAATAACTCATCATTCAAATATTTTTGAATTGAAAAATCAGAGCCAACATTGCTGACAATTAATTTTCTCATTGAAAACTTGTCATTCTCTATTTCATACTTTGTTGCTTTGGATACATCGACGAGCAATACAAAGACGAGATATATATTCCAAGCATCCAATTTACTATCTAACTTGCCTTGATACCCAAAAGCAATACTACCTGCTATTTCCTTCCATCCTCGGATCAGAGCTTCTTCATCCTGAAGCCAGCAAACAAAACAGCTAATATAGGCATCTGGCTCCGATCTATAAAACTGGAACGTAGCATCTTCAAACTCGCCGAGAAACTCTAAGTCATGAGTTGCTTCAGATATGCGCACTATATAATCTCCGAACCAATGCCATTAATTCTTCTGGGCCAGCACCTTCCTTGCCAGCGTAGTACTCAGCCAACTCGTACTCTTTTGCTAGAACACATTCTTTATGTAACCCAGTTAAATGATAGATATCAAATTCATCTACAGGATTTGATATGCCTGCATCAACCCTCAACTCGCCGGCAACGCTCCGGCCTATGTCAGAAACTATTCTTTCAAGAGAAGGTTTCATTGGCTTCATATTGGCATTTACTTCGCCTGTACTAATTATTATCTTTCCTTTGCGCTTCAATCCTCTAAAGTCGGATTTAAAAATATCCAACAAGCGCCAAGCCCATTTTTTATTATCCGCCGAAAATAGAAATCTTCGGTTGGCGCTATTTGCCTCTATGTATTCAATAGTTATCAGCTCAACCTCATCAATAAGGCAGCTAATAACCAAGAATTCAAAATATGCAATCCAGAGATCGACACAGTACAAGTCCTGGGCCGGACTATTGCGAATTAATAAGGCAGATTGGAACTTGTTGTAGAGATCTATGGGAGATACCGTGTCATTACCGCCCATTTTCGCGGCCAACTGTCGAAATTGAGTTTTTAAAAAGATCAAGTTATCGGGCAAATCCGCTTGGTCATAATAACTAAATAATCTCTCTGAAAGTTTTAGAAAGCTCTTCATCTCCACAGGAAATATTCTATCAAGGCCTTCTGCATCAATCAGCGCATCCACCTCCGACATTGGGATGCAAATAACCTTTCCGTGAAACTCTTTATCAACACGCCCCTCTACGCGCGATTCAATACCACATAAAAATAAATCGTCGCCTATAATTGCAAAAACACCACCTCCAGAGCTTCCTACAATTTCACCATGCTCAGGCTCACCCACTAGCCTCAAGGTAAATTTGTCACTCGTACTTGCTGTAACCTCCCCCTCATATTCCCGCAGCCGATCATCCTCATTCCCGCCCCTTCGCTGAATAGGGTAGCCGTAGAAAAGAGTTTTATTACCACGCTCCAATTGCGATATCGCCGGCGTAAGATAGGTATTTAATTTTTGTTCAGAAATCAATATTGCCAAGTCGGCTCTTGTGGAGATTTTTACCTGCTGAACTGGCACTATATTGCCTGCGTATGTTGTTACGACAATATCTTCAACCGCACGATATACGCCAGAATTTGGCTCAGTCTCTATTACATGCTTAGCCGTTAGAATATAGGTTCCAATGCCACTAGAAGGCCGGATTAGCACTCCACTCCCCGTATCCACTTTAACAATGTGATCTCGGGTCTTTTGCGTAAAATCAGGCAAATTTTAACTCCCCATTCGCCGCCTGAATCTTAGAGCCCAGAGCCAACTGCTCGGATTCAGAATATAATTCATCTATGAGACCTTCATAGTTGAAGTAAATTACAGCATCAGAATTATGATTGTGAATCCGGGCAAGAGTGACTTTGTCTGGCAATCCGTGCCTACTGCCGTCTGTACTAATGACAAACCTTGAGCAGTGCACAAGATGAAGAAACTCAGAATTTGTGTTTCCTTTACTTCCATGATGAGACACCTTTACCAACTCGGCCTCCAATGGATTTTCCACTGTATATTTGAAAAGCTTCAGCCCCATAGAAACAGTGCTGGGGTGGGCATCGCCAAGGAACAAAAAGCTTCTACTGTCTACCCTCAATATAAACGCAAGGGAACTTGCATTTGTAACAGAACCATCCTCAACAAATGTATCGGTAGAAAGCAAGCTTTCGTAACTATCCGCCCAATCAGTCTTTTTATGTGATGTAAATTGAATTGGGAACTCTTTCGCCCACTCACCCAGCAGCCTATTAAGCTCTTCCTCATTTGGTGACAGAAATAATAACTCTGCGCCGTCAAGCACATAAGTATCACCTTGCTTAATTATCTCTTGATGCCAGATACCTTTGTCCTCTAGCAGGCGCTCTAATGTATCCCCCTGCCCAATGGAAGTTGCTTGAGACTGAGTGAAATTTCCTTCTATCTCTTTGGAGATGTCTGGGGTGACATTGAAATACTTATGAATGAGGCGGCCAGAATTAAAAATTACTTTTCTGGCAAGTACTGCAAGTCCGTCTTCATGCTCGAATGCCTTTATCAGACCACCTATATGGTCATCATCTACATGAGTAAGAATGACAAGATCAATATACTTTCCTTGCCTCAAAAGCTCCGCAAGCAGACAGCGTAAATCACCGGAAGGGCGTGCCTTAAAAGTTCCAGGAGGGCCGCCATCAATCAGAATTCGCTTCAAGGGCTCTTCCGAGCCGATGGTGATGAGAATGCAGTCTCCATGAAGCGCGTGCAGAACGCGGATACTGACAGGCATGATTACCCTCCTGAAGGTGATCGCTTGGACTAAGGAGGCCATCATCCACACACGCGGGCTTGCGGCTGGTGGTTGTCCTTAACCTTTATGCTTCGCTGGCACGCGGCTCGCTTGCACAATGCTATCCGCTTGCTTGTTTTGATTCAGTTCACAATATTTCGCCTTGAAAGTCGAGTATTGTTGAATTTGGTTTCCGCTAAACAGTCCAGCTTAACTTGAATCACCACCACTTTCGTAGCCTCAGCCAAAGTATTGAAGCCATGCCGAGACCGTCCGCTCTTGGCCGTCACGCTCCTACGCCCGTGACCAAGGCCAGAAACCAGCCATCATTACATGCTTGCGCCACCATAGAGATCCGCGTAGTCACAGGTGCCTCTTCAGGCTAGTTACGCAACGTGAGCAAGCCTTAGTATCGAATGCAGCATGCACAAGAAAGGATATCCGCTTAATTCAGGCTGAAGCTGAGAAATAGGATTTGGGAGTCGCCTCCGGATTGATCTAATAGATTATTAGGGGGGTAAATTCTGGTGATATGTACATCAATCGTCGAATTTGTACATTTACCAGGCAAATTATCACGTGAACCTATGATTCCAAGTCAAAAGCTATGAATGCTAAAATAGACGCTGTTAGCTATGTACATATACAATCACGTCAAGGGTA